>Ga0155234_101_pt1 | contig 52108 bp, 48 predicted proteins | sample RifCSPhighO2_02_FD_106202 | JGI IMG/M metagenome (GOLD analysis project Ga0155234, IMG submission 106202) | Candidatus Giovannonibacteria bacterium RIFCSPHIGHO2_02_FULL_45_40
ACCATCTTTTTTATGAGATTTATGCTGGTAATATCCCCTTAATCCTACCAGCGACGGCGCCGCAGGGGTATTACCGATGTATCTCATCTTCTTCATGCACACCGTGGGATAGGAATGAAATAACAAAACAGATACAACATTTAATCCAAGGGGCTTTCGGCTGAACGCATTTCGGCATACTACACCTCCAAATAGAACCGTATCGGATAACCGACGACGGCCAGCGCTACAACAAGCGCAATTACCAGCGCGAATCCCCAGAAAATAAGTTTGGGGCTTTTGGTTTCAAAAACTTTCTCGTTTTGCGCAATCAACCAAGCCAATTGCCTATCCATAAAACCTCCTCCTTGCTTTCCTCTAAAAATCATGCTAGCATAACATTATGAATGGGTCAACGATACAAGAGAAAAGAATAGGCGATATAGCTCACAAGCAAGTAATGGCGGCATTGCGGGAAATTTTGAGCGATCCTGATCGCGGCCTTGAGTTGAGAGCTGGTTTTGTCAGTCGTGTTAAAAAATCTATGCGCTCAAAAGAGGCTGGAAAAGTGAAGAATTTGGAAGAAGTTTTGGCAAATCGCGCTGCTTAACCATGGATCAGTGGAAATTTAATATTACGGAGGATGCGCAGCTGGATTTAGCTAAATTGGACATTCAAGTAAAAAATCGGGTTTTGGCAAAATTGGATTGGCTGGTGAATCATTTTGAAGATATTACTCCAATTCCTTTGGGAGAACCACTCAAGGGGTTTTTCAAATTGAGAGTGGGTGATTGGCGGATAGCATACGAAGTAGAGGATGCCAAGAAATCGGTGACTGTTCACGCAATTGACCGCCGCGACAAGGTTTATAAAAAATTACTTAGAAGAAAATAAAAAAAAGAGTATTGCTTGCTTTTCTCTAAAAATTATGCTAGCATTTAGTTACGCAAAAGTCAAATCGGTGTTATAATTTTTTACACATGCCTCCTTACGGACAATTTACGATAAAAGCCCAGGAAGCGCTCAAAAAAGCGCATGAGCTGGCAATAGAGCGCGGCGGAAGCCAAATTGACGCCATGCATCTTTTGGCCGCCTTGGTGCTGCAGGAAGAAGGCCTTGTGCCATCGCTGTTGGATAAATTGGAAATAGACCAAAACAGTTTGATTGATTTGGTGCTGAACAATCTTGACTCCACGCTCCGCACCAACATTCTTTCTCCGTCGCACCAGATTTACCTGACACCGGAACTGGCTCGGGTTTTGGAGGAAGCCCACAAAGCCGCAGGATTTTTGAAAGACGAGTTTATTTCCACAGAACATTTATTTTTAGGCATTTTGGAGTCTCCTTCAAAAGCCCGCGAGATTCTTGCGCGATTTTCTCTAAATCGCGAAATTGTGCTGCGCGCTCTCGCCGACATTCGCGGATCGCAACGGGTAACCGATGTGGAACCGGAAAACAAATATCGCGCGCTTGAAAAATATTCCAGAAATTTAACGCGTTTAGCCCGCGAAGATAAATTGGATCCGGTAATCGGCAGGGACAATGAAATTCGGCGGGTGATGCAGGTATTGTCGCGCCGCACCAAAAATAACCCGGTTCTCATGGGTGAAGCCGGAGTCGGCAAAACCGCTATTGTGGAGGGTTTGGCGGAGCGCATTGCGTCCGGAGATGTGCCGGAGACTTTAAAAGGCAAAGAGCTGATTTCTCTTGATTTGGGCGCGCTTGTTGCGGGCACCAAATACCGCGGCGAATTTGAGGAAAGATTGAAAGCTGTAATGAAAGAGCTGGAGCGCGCCGCCGGCAAGGTGCTTCTTTTTATTGACGAAGTGCATACGTTAGTCGGTGCCGGCGCTGCCGAGGGGGCGATAGACGCTTCCAATATGCTTAAGCCGGCGCTTGCTAGAGGCGAGCTTCACGCCATTGGCGCAACCACGATTAAAGAATACCAAAAATATATTGAAAAAGACGCGGCGTTGGCACGGCGGTTTCAGCCTGTTTTTGTTGACGAACCCGCGCATGACGATGCCGTTGCTATTTTACGGGGCATTAAAAATAAGTATGAGCTCCACCACGGCATCAGGATTGCCGATTCTGCAATAACCGCGGCAGTAAACCTTTCGGCTCGTTACATTACCGACCGCTTTTTGCCGGACAAGGCTGTTGATCTGATTGACGAAGCTGCCTCTTCTTTGAGGTTGCAGATGGAAAGCCAGCCGGATGAATTGGAACACACCAGGCGCGAAGTCATGAAACTGGAAGTTGAAAAGGAGGCGCTAAAAAAGGAGGACAATCCGGAAGCAAAGCAAAAAACGCGCCGGCTTCAAAAACAAATTGAAGAGTTGAAAGAAGAAACCTCCGGTTTGGAAATGCGCTGGAAGCACGAAAAAGAAACAATTGACGCCATCCGGCAATTAAAGAAAGATCTGGACGCACTGCGGCAGGAATCGGATGCGGCGGAGCGGAGAGGGGATTTGGCCAAAGTTGCTGAAATACGCTACGGCCGGATTCCCGAATCGGAACGGAGGCTTTTTGTGGAGGAGAGTAAGCTCCGGAAACTGCAATCATCCAGAAGAATACTGCGGGAAGAAATAACCGAAGAAGATATTGCCGACATAGTTTCCCGCTGGACGGGCATACCGGTGAAAAAAATGCTTGAGTCGGACGCTAAAAAACTTTTGAGAATGGGGGATGCGCTCAAAAAGCGTGTTGTTGGGCAGGAGGAAGCCATAGAAAAGGTGTCCCAAGCCATCCGCAGGTCGCGCGCGGGAATTGCCGACGAGAAACGTCCGATCGGCTCATTTATATTTTTGGGGCCTACCGGAGTCGGTAAAACCGAGCTTGCTTTGGCTTTGGCTGAATTTTTATTCAACGACGAAAAAGCGCTGGTGCGGGTGGATATGTCTGAGTATATGGAGCGGCATGCGGTTTCTAAATTTATCGGTTCGCCGCCCGGCTACGTTGGTTATGAAGAGGGGGGAAATCTTACGGAGACCATACGCCACAGGCCGTACGCGGTGCTCCTTTTTGACGAAATTGAAAAAGCGCACCCGGAAGTTTTCAACATTATGCTTCAGATTCTTGATAACGGAGTGCTAACCGATGCCAAGGGAAGGCATGCGAATTTCAAAAATACTGTGATTATTATGACGTCAAACATAGGCGGAGAATTTATCCGCGAGATTGAAAGCTTGGGATTTGTCGGTGCGCAAGATGACCGCGTGAAAAAAGAAGAAGAACTCAAATTAAAAATTCAGCGCGCGCTTGAACACAATTTCAGGCCGGAGTTTTTGAACCGTTTGGACGAGATACTTATTTTTAATTCGCTTGACGCGGCGGCTCTAAAGCAGATCGCCAAAATTCAACTCTTGCGCCTTACCGAAAGGATTGGGGCGCGCGGGATTACTGTTTCGGTAAGCAAAGCGGCGGAAGATGCGCTGGCTAAAGAAGGATATGACCCGAACTATGGCGCGCGGCCATTGAGACGTCTTATTCAAAGCAAGATTTTAAACCCGCTTGCGGAAAAAATTATTTCAAAACAAATTAAAGAAGGGGACACGGCGCATGTTGATTATAAAACCGGCGTGTTTGTGATTGAGGGTAGGAAAAATCAGCAGCCTTTGCCAAAAAGCCCAAAAAGGGTTAAAATTACTGTGTAGTCCGCCGGTAGGCGGATAAACGCGCAGGTGGCGGAGTGGTCAATCGCACGCGGCTGTAAACCGCGCGCCCGGAAGGGCTACGAAGGTTCGAATCCTTCCCTGCGCAAAAAATTGTTTTTGTGATAAAAAAGATAAAAAATAAATATGTTGTGCTATCGGAAACGACCGGCAGGAAATTCGGGACACACCGAACAAAAATCGCAATAATATATTAGCCGATGGCCGGATTTGAACCGGCGACCTACTCCTTACCATGGAGTTGCTCTACCAACTGAGCTACATCGGCATGCTGAATTGCGGGTCCACTAGGATTCGAACCTAGATCAGCGGTTTTGGAGACCGCAATTCTGCCATTGAACTATGGACCCATTCTATCTATTTCTTTGCCTCCTTGTGCGCGGTGTGTTTTCGGCACCAGCGGCAAAACTTGGAAAGCTCTATTTTGCGTTCCACCTTTTTCTTGTTTTTGCGGCTCCAATAGCCCACTCTTTTACAGCTTTGACACTGGAGCTTTATAAGATTATCTTGGGACATAGAAGCATTGTAACAGAAGGAGGCGGTTTTGCAAGTTGAATATTTGCAAGCGGTTGTATTATTTTTGTTGGCTTGTTGGATATTGGCAGCCGCATTTCACTCTTATTTTATACCGGCACTGGACACGAGTTCCCGCGACCATATACTTGATTTCATAATTTCAAAAAAGGGTTTAAAAATAAAACCCGAACTGGCTTTGCCTGATATTTATATTTTATCAATTCAAGATGTCGCTGGTGCAAACTTGATAACCATGCCGATTCTGGAAGCATCCGGCATGCCCGATTTTTATGTGGAGCGCTATCACAAGACATGGAACAGGATTTTAATCGCCGAAGGATGCCGTCAGAATATTTTAGTGCATTCACTTGTGCACTATGTGCAATTTGAATATGAGCCGGCGCTGATGTCTTTGAAAGAAAAAGAAAAGGAAGCGTGGGATATCACAAAGCAGTATTTAAAGCATTATTATCCGTGGCGCTATTGGGCGCTTACGATTCCTTACGGGTTTTATAATTGGTGGACCTCGGCGCCGTATTAATTACGGCTTTTTATTTTTGGTTGGCTATTTCCGCGCCGTGCTCATTTGCGCTTATTTACGATGTCGCACTGCTCGGGTATTAATTCAGACATCCCACCTTTTTCGGACAATAAATTAAATTCGCTGAATTTACTTCGGGGGATGGTTGTTTCTTCATCGGGATGACCAAGCCCCAAGGCGTGCCCTAATTCATGAGCAAAAGTCGACAACATCCTTTTGGGGAGAATTATTTCTCCGGCGTCTTTATTTAAAAAATGAATGTACGGCCAGCTGATGAGTATTGCGTTGGCATTGATACTTGTTACGCCGGCTGGGCTGACGTTCGTCTCAAGATTCCAAAGCTGATTCCCAAAAAGAAAAATTCCAAAGTCTCCTTTCGGCACTTCAAGCGCTCGCATAGCTTCAACAACCAACTCTTCTAATCTTTCCGTGGATACCACTATCGACGGCACGCCACCGTGTTCTTCGTAGAGACTCGACAAGAAACGGCCGTTTTTCAATTTCACTTTCTCGGCCCGCACGATTTTTACCGTTCCCAAGTCAAACGCTATGCCGCATTGGTCCCAAAGCCCGTTTATGTGCGGTATTACCGTTTTTTCAAATACTTTCGCAACCGACGGCGATACACTCCCAGTAGTATCGCTGTCGGAAGCAAAGCTGGAATCGGTTTCTAATTCTGTTCTGGTTCCGCTTAAGATAAAGAAGTGAATTTTTTTGCGGCGCGAAATTGATCGTTGGGCAGTTTGTTCTTTATCATAATAATCATATAAAGCGACTGGCTCACCGGCTTGGTATTTAAGAATATATGGTTCGCTCATATGGCCGGCGCTGTCAACCAAAATAAATCGCTGTAATGAAAAATGCGGCTCGGGCACCAGTTGGGAAAAAGAAACTGTCCCGTTATAGATACCCGAGGCGGAGGATTTCAAATCAGAAACCGAATCAACCATCGAGCTGCCCGGCGAATCAAGCTCCTCAAATCTCGATTCGGCAAGGTCGCCGTCGCCATCTTGAAATTCTAGCATACCATCAATTGATTGGTTTAGTGGAATTTTTTCCGGAAAATCAACTTTTACTATTTTCGGCGTGGGCGGCAGCGTCTGAAAATAAAAATATGCGAATAAACCAAGGAGGCCGATTGCCGCCACCGCTACAATTATGCCAATGATTTTTAAAACCTTCATCTTTTTACTTCAAAAGCTCAAGAATCGGCCAGAGAAGCAACGCGAATGGGCTTTTGTTTTGCAGAAATGAGCTCGGCATAAATTGTTTGCATGCCGGATCTTGATAATTTTTAGTGCAATAGGTCTTGCATTCTTCTGGAGTTGTGCAACCGCCCGGCCCGCTAAAATTCGTCGCTGGCGGTGGAGTCGGTGTTGATCCGTCTCCAACATATGGTTCCGGGACGGCGTAGGCGGCGCAGGCCGGATCAGTGTAATGGGTGGTACAATAAGTCGTGCATTCTGCCGTGCTTTGGCAACCTCCGGGACCGCCGCCAGAACCTCCGCCTCCGCCGGAAGAAGCGCTACATTTTCCATTACTGCCTGCATTAAAGATTGCTTGGACTTCAGGCGCGCTTAGTGCTCTATTGTATACGGAGACCTCGTCGATGAGACCGGAGAAAAGCTCTGTAATTCCAAACCGGTCATCCCACGCGCCAAGCGTAAAGGGAGCCGGGCTTGTTGTGTTAGCATTTGCGGCTTCGGCGGTGCCATTCAATTGGCCATCTATATACAAACTCATTGTTCCGGAACCGATTCTTGTCGCAGCAACATGATGCCAGGCCCCTGAACTTATTGGCGCGGAAACACTGCCTCTGGGCTTGTCGGCGTTGCCGACAGTTTCGCCAGCAAAAAATTCTATTATGCTTTTATCTTTGCCGATAACCAGCCAATAACCGGCCCCGTCGCCGCTCATCGGATAGTTTGATTTTCTGATGATATTGCCCTTGGATGAGCCGCCGCCGTCCCAATTAATCCAAGCTTCCAATGAGAATGGGCCTGTTCCAAAGTTTAACTTTTCCGAATTTTCATCTTTAACGTATTCGCCGGATGCGTCAAATTTAAACGCATTCCCAACTTTTCCAGGAGCGAGGGTCACGCCGCTAACCGCATTTGACAATACATCATCATCCACCCAACTCACTAAACCTGATGGGGGTGGAACACAGCTTTGGGTTGGAGGTGGTGGTTGCGGGAACGGCGGCACAACAGGATTTCCGCCTCCGCCACCTCCTCCGGGACCTTTACAGACGCCTTCATATTGCACCCCTCCGCCCTGGTCTTCGGCATGACATGCACTTACCCAGGTATTATTGTCATTTCCGCAAACCGGGTCGGCAATATCCGAGCACGGCTTATCTGGCTGGCCATTTCTTATACAAACACCCTCATGAAGAATTTCTGTGCCTTGTTGCTTTGCGTGGCATTCATTAAAATATGTTGTTTCAACGCCCGATGGCGCTCCTTTTCCATTTATTCCGCAGACATAAGAGGCGCTCATACCTTTACTTACGCACTCCAAAAAACTCGTACCGGGGTCGGTGGGAAAATCGCCTCCGCCAAAACCGCAAGCCTCCGGATTAGATGTGCAATAAGCCTCGCATTCTTCGCGGGATTTGCATCCTCCGGGGCCTTCAAAGCCGCTGCCTTCAAATTTAAATTGTCCGCGCATTTCCTCCGGCAGCATTGATTCAATGCATTCGCGCATTTTTTCACCGATTTCCGGACCCCCGAAAGATAAGTTTTTACCGGGTTCCTGCCCAGAAATACCGGGCGCTCCTATAATTTTCTCAACGCATTCTTTCACTCCGGGATCGGCGTTTTCCAGTGATTCTCTCATAAACTTCATTCCTTCCTCCGCGCGTTTTAAGTCTTCTTCGCTAATCAGTCCATTGTCTTTGGCGAAAGCAAGGCAAACTTCTTGGTTCGCTGGATTTTGGCAGAATGTCTGGCAAGCTCTTCCGCGGCAGCCTCCGGGACCCTTGCCACCTGTTTTTTTAATTATTTCTTTTTCTTGATCTGAAAGCAGGCCCGCTTCTTCGGCGAAAGCCACGCATGTATCAAAATTATTTTCATCCTCGCAAAACGCCTCGCAGGCCTCTTTGGTTTTACATCCTCCCGGCGTTTTGCCTTGCTTCATCAACGGTATAAATTTTTCCGCTTCCTGCAGTTCTTGCTCGCTCATAAAGCCCGATTCTTTTGCAAAAGCAAAACATTCGTCAATATGCTCCGGACTTTGGCAATAAGCCTCGCAGGCCTTTTTGTTGCGGCAATCTCCCGGAAATTTTTTACCTGCGTCTAATGCGGCTTTGACTTTTTTGGCTTCAGAAAGTTCGCGCTCGCTCAAAAAACCATGATCTTCTGCGAATTTAACGCATTCGTCAATTTTCCCGATATCATTGCAGTAGCTTTCGCAGGTGGCTTCGGTTTTGCACCCTCCCGGTCCGCCGCCGCTCTTAACAACTTCTATAAATTTTTTACCACGCTCAATTTCTTCCCGCGGTATCAAATTGTGTTCTTCAGCAAACGCAACGCAGCGCTCCATATTCGCCGGACCGTCGCAATATTTTTTGCACGATTCTTCGCTTGAGCAATTGCCTAATTCGGCGATGGGATATTTGAGTTCCTTTTTAGGTTCCACAGAAGTCGGCGCTGGAGTTGGAGCCACGACGCTAGGGGTCGGAGCCGTAGCGGGCGGCGGAGGCTCCTTGCTCAATTTTTTCACTTGAGCTCGGCCGCTCGCATCCGTAGAGGAAATTTCAAACTCTGTTTCTCCGCCACGGCAGTCAACAATCCTGCCCTTAACTGTTTTGGCCAAATCCGAATCGTTGACCGCGCCGATATTATCAATTTTCCTGCTTTTGGGACAACCCCCGAGGTCGCCACTGTAAGGCGGCTTATCGGTTGAAAACTCTAAAGCGAAAGACTGAATGCCTTCAGGGTCGCCAAATGTTAACACAAAAAGATCGCTGCTTTTATCTTTTACCAGAGATAAAGTGGCGTTCCCCGTGGTCTGGGCTTGGGCGATAAAAAAAACAAACACAAGCAAGCCGATTAGGCTTAATTTACTTAACTTGCTTAATTTGCTTGATTCGCTCATTCAAATGGATTCTTGTAAGTGTCTTTAAACGGATTGGCGCGGTCTATAGGATTTAACTCCGGCACCTTGCCTTTAATGGGGTTGGACTTTACGTCTATTGCGGGCGCGCTTATAGCCTTAATGGCGTCTTCGGCGGTTTTGACAGGTTCCGGCGCTTTTTTTCTTGCGGAATAATACCAAAAAACAAGGCCTAAAACGGCTAAAGCCATCAAAATTGCTCCAAATTTAATAAGATTCGTTTTCTGACTTTCCACAAGTTTATTATACACATCTTGCATTATTTTTTCCACACGCTAGTATGTGGATAGATTTGAAAATGGGGGAAGAAAATGGCGAAAGCAAAGAAAGCAAAAAGGGTGAAAGGTAAAAATCCAAACGTCGCTCCAAAAAAACGCGTTGATTGGAGCAAGGCGCCAAAAGAATTTTTAGTGAGTATCAGGGAATTGCCTTGGAACGAAATACTTGATGCAATTGAAAAGAAAACCGGTGTAAGACCTAGTCGGCGATCTGCTTATTACGCTTTCCATAAGGCGAGAATCAGCTTGCCATACCACAAGGAAAACAGACCTGTCAATGAAAAGAAAGAGATGGAAAACGGTGAGCTAATTCCGGCAAAGCCGAGGAATAAGAAAAAAAATGGCATAAGCGAAGAAGAGAAAAAGATTCTTGAGATTCTTGCGCAGGAGCCACTTGGGCTCCCAATGCAACTGCTTGCTGAAAAAACCGGGGTCGGGAAAAGGGAGATTGTAAAAAAAATCCAGAAGCTTAAAACGCTTTTGGATGAGAAGGGCTTCTTCCTTTCTGTCAATGAAAGTAAAAAAACTGTTAATGTTGCAAGAAAGGGTTTTGAAAATATTGAGCCGAAGATTATTGAAATAAAAGTTTCTCCAGAAGAGTACATTAAATGCGGCGCGAACGTCGGAGTGTTCGCTGGACCTTTTTACGGAAGTGAAGGATATCGGGACGGGCTAATTGAGCTCAATGCCTATGTGCAGAAAGTGCATGCCGTGCACTTCCTGTCGCTCCTTGGGTTGGTAGATGGGCGAGATTTGGAGGAACAGGCTAAGGTTCGGGCAGGTTCGCGCTCTAAGAATAAAGAGTACCAATACTGGGAAAATTTGTTTATTTCCCAGATTGCCAGAGAGCTTTCGTTTTGCCTTCCCAAAATAAAAAAGCCTGATGGTTCGCTTGTGAAGACCTATATATCTACAAGCCCTAAGGTGGACAAGAACATTGGCGAAGGCATCGCGCTTTTGCTTTCCGAATTGCGGAACGAGGACATAGTTTACTTCGGAAGCAAAAACAACCACCCGCTCATTGTGAAATACATAGGCGACGAAGGCAAAACCCTGCTTCCTATTACGATCCAGAAATCTTATTTGCCGGCGCAATACGCCTCAACCAAGATTCAAGGACAGCATCGCAAGCTTCTTAAGATTCACAAGGCCTCCGATATTTTGGTTTTTGGTGGATACGGCGTTTTTGTCCATAAACCTGCTGTCGGAGAAAAATCCCGCCCGTATATCGGACTCCCCACCTTACATGCTATTTCTGAACAAGAAACTCGCAACGATTCTGAAAGCGAAATCGGAACAAGAACCATAAAATGGCGCCCGGACGGAAATTACACGGTTACCTCATCAGATTTTAAGTGGTTATTGCGCCAAGAGCGAGATTTAATTAAGGCTCCGCCAAGCGCGAACGAAACGCAGAAAAAAATCATCAGCGTTCTTAAAGAACGCGCCACGTTCATCGGTGTTTTGGCGGACAGGCTCGGTGTTTCAAGAGATGAGATCAAAAAAACAATTGAGGAGCTTGGTTATTTCCGCGCAGGCATTGTGTACGACAAAACCAGCAGGCTGTTTGATTTTTCCAACGAATGGTTCCAAAAAAAGATCAGATATACTTGGCCGGAAAATTTCGCGGAAGAGGCCATAGTGTCGTTGGCTTGCTTGCATGCTCTAGCAACTTATCCTGCTGACGGCAGAATTCTTACGGATTGTAAGTTTTTGCTTGACAGAGTTCCTAATTACATTTTAGAAACACGAGCTACCGCATTGGTCATAGCCGGAGACCTTATCCAGGGCTCCAAAGTGCACAATTTGCATTTGCGCGGTGAGGTTTTTCAAGGGCTTGGGCTTACTGTCCAAGAGCGTGTATCGGCTTACCTTGTGGGGCAAATGATGATTAGGCCTTTCAGAGTGTGGTTTGCTGAATTCATGCAAGATAAAAAGCCGGAGTCGCTGACTAAAGAAACGCTTATTGCGGCTTTTGAACGATGCCTTGTGACTCTCGGTTTTTGCGCGGGGAACCATGATTTGTGGCAAACCGGAGACGCGGTAAGGGCTTTGTGGACGTTCCAGCAAGATCTAGTATGGTTTTTGATGCAAGAGATTTCTAAGACGCTTCAAACATATTCGTTGAGCATGGACTTTCTTACATTGGCAGCGTTTTTATCGCTTAAGATTATTCGGGATTGGCCTGACGGACAGATTAGATACCGCACGCCAGCAGGGATTGCAGTCAAGATCGTGCACCCTCATACGGCGAGAACTGAAACAGCCAGCATTCCTCCAGAGAAACTTCTTTCACAGCACAGCCTTGCGCAGTATGTTATTTCGGGGAATTGGCATACTGCGTTTGATATGCAGCAATCAGACGAATTCATGGGGCTGCGTCATATCGTGACAAACCCTACTGTGCTTTTGCGAACTTTTTTTGAAGACAATAAAATGAAGCGCACGGACTTCGGAGTTAATGTCAGTTGGCTTAGATCATATCAGGGTCGGATTTACGAAACCGAAAGTGGATTTTGGGGAGATAAAATTACGGATGAGTACACTAGGGAAAACAACGCGCGAATGGAAGAAATTCTGCATGAAATAGGAGAAGATATCTTCAGCTCAAAATACGGCAAAAAAGCTGTTGAAGAAGTCAAAGCTCCGCAATAACGCGGAGCTTTTTTCTATGCGAAACATTGTGATTAAGCCAAAGTTTAATAATCAGACGGAGGTATTTTATGGATTGTGTTTTTTGCGATAGAAGTCAGTTTGAAGAGCGGCTTTGCGGAGAAACCAAGGATTTCTGGATAATCGCGACTTTGGGGCAGATAACCGACGGCGGGTATGTTCTTTTGGCGCCAAAGAGACATGTTGAGTGCGTTGGAGCGATGCGGGAGCCGGAAATTGATTCTTTGAATGAACTTTTGTTTAAAACGCGAAACGCGCTAATAAACGAATACAGCAATAGAGGGATTGTTTTTGAACATGGCATCGTATGTCAGACTATTAAACATGCGCATTTACATTTACTGCCCGGAACAATCGATACTCTAAACGTCTTGTTGAGAATTGTGCAGGATTTCCCGCCTCAAAAATATTTGTTTTCTACTGTTCCGTCTTTAACAAACCTACAGAGTATGTACAAAGACAAGCCGTTGCCGTATTTATTGGGACAAGACATTATGGACAGCGGTTTTGTAATTTGCTGGAACCCACTGGCGCCGCCGCAGTATTTGCGGATTGTTGTAGCTGAAGTGTTGGGCAGGCCCGAACGAGCAAATTGGCGAACGATGGATCCAGAATTTGATAAAAAATTGTGGAGCGAAACAGTAAAAAGGCTGAAGCCGTATTTTAAATAAAAAAGTCCTCTGCTGGTTGGCGGATGGGCTTTTTATGTTAAAATGGTTCCATGGATTTAGCTGATATGCTTATCAAAAAAGGCGTTTTAAAAAATCCGAGGCTGATTGAAGCGTTCCAAGCGGTGGATAGAAAGTATTTTGTTCCAAAAGAGTTAAAAAGCCATGCTTACATTGACGAGCCGCTATCCATCGGCGAAGGGCAGACGATTTCCCAGCCGTGGACGGTGGCGTTTATGCTGGAGCTTTTAGATCCTATACCGGGCGACAACATTATGGAAATTGGCTACGGTTCAGGATGGCAGACGGCGCTTTTGGCGGCGACCGGGGCAAATGTGTACGCGATTGAGAGAGTGCCGAAATTGTGCGAATTTGGAAAGAGAAATTTTGAGGAATTTTTTAAGAGGGGGAGGGGGTTTTATTTTTCAGCGCGCTTTTTCTGCCAAGACGGCACTCTGGGGCTTCCGGAAATCGCCAAAAAAATCGGGGGATTTGATAAAATTATAGTCGCGGCGGCTGGAGAAAAATTGCCAGAGGCGTGGAAAAACCAGCTAAAAATCGGTGGCAAAATCGTAGCTCCTATTGCGCATAGCATTTTTGAATTTATAAAAAATCCGGACGGTTCGTTTAACGAGCGCGAACACCGAGGCTTCGCTTTTGTTCCGCTTGTCCCCGATAAAAAATAAATGGAAGAAAATAAAAATTATTTAAATAAATACTTAATTTGGACAGCGGTAGCTGCCGCGCTTGTTTTGCTTTACGTTTTTATAAAACTTCCGGAATGGGCAGGACCGCGGGTAGAACCGGCGTCTAGAGAAATTACAATTACAATTCCAGAAGGGTTTAACGTCCGCCAGATAGGCGATGTTTTTGAAAAACTGGGAATTTTTTCTAAAGAAGATTTTGTGGCGGCAGCGCAGAAAGAAGAAGGATACTTATTCCCCGATACTTACAGGTTTTATAAAGACGCCGAGCCGCAGGACGTCATAGAAAGAATGAAGGCAAATTTTGGCAAAAAAATCACGCCGGAAATTTTGGCGGAAATAAAGAAAAATAAGAAAACCTTAAGCGACGTTGTTATTGTGGCGTCTTTGCTTGAAGAAGAAGTTGGTGCCGCGGAGGACAGAAAGATCGTCGCCGGAATTTTATGGAAAAGGCTGGAGCGGAAGATGGGGTTAAACGTTGACGCCGCTCTGACTTATGTTTTGGGCAAGGCGAGCCATGAATTGACAGCGGAAGATTTGAAATACGATTCTCCATACAACACTTATCGCTACCGCGGGTTGCCTCCTACGCCGATTTCCAACCCCGGCCTGGATACCATTTTGGCGACGTTAAATCCCACACCATCGCCATATTTTTATTATTTGACAGATAAAGAAGGCAAAGCGCATTACGCCGCAACTTTGGAAGAACACGCCCTTAACAAATTCAAATATTTGCGCTAGGATTTGCACAGATTGATAAGGAAAAATCAAGGAGCTGGACAAATGAAAATATTTGTTGTGGGCAACGGAGCCTTCGGAACGGCTTTTACGGGGAAAATGGCGAGACAGAGGCACGCAACGTATCAATGGTGCTCAACTCATGATTATCCGCATCTCAAACAAATGCTTGAACTTCAGAGAATGCCGGTAAAAGAAAATAAACTTTATTTGCCGGGAGTGGAACTTAGTAACAGCATTCAATTTACCGACAGTTTTGAGCCGGCCAAAATCGCGGATGTTGTTTTACTTGCGCAGCCTACAAAATTTATTTGGCAGTCTTTTTACGCCGTGGCCGGTATGATCAAAGAAAATCCTAAAATGACCATCGCGCTGCTCTCTAAGGGCTTTGATGCGGGGTCCCGGCGCGCTTTGGGTGCTGCCTTAGAAGATTATTTAAGATCCGGTTTTAAATTCTACAGATTTGCCGTAATTTCCGGACCGACTTTTGCAAGAGATTTAATCGCGCCGGAGAAGAAGCACACTATTTCCGTTGCAAGTTATAATTTGGGCGCCATTAAAAAACTAAAAGAAATGGCCCAAGGAACAGGCCTTACGCTTCGTGGCACAACTGATCTTTCCGGTGTAAGTTGGGGCGGGGGGCTTAAAAACGCCTACACTATCGGCTATGGGCTTTTGGAAAAACGGCTTGGCAAAGAACTTCTTTTTGAATATCTTTTGCTTTCGCTTCAAACGGAAATAAAAAAGTTTTTGGAATTTGCCGGCGCACGCCCAGAAACACTTTGGTCCCCGGCTGTTTGGGAAGATTATTATATGACAGCCCGCGGCGATTCACGAAATAGGAGATTCGGTCAATTTCTCGCTGAATATCATAAGCCGGAAGAAATTAAAGAGCACACCAGAACAAATACTGTTGAGGGGTATGAAGCAATGATGATTTTGTGGGAGATCGCGCAGGAAAATGGTTTGGATATCCCGCTTTTGCACTGCATTCACGCAATTTGCGATAGTGAACACGGAGCGAGTCCGGGCACTTTCGTAGAATGTTTCAATAGAGTAAAAGCCTTGTCTGGTTGACACGGCTTTTTTTGTTTACTATACTTACTACTATGTTAATTATCAGGCTTCAGCGCGTCGGCAGGAAAAACGATCCGAATTTTCGGATGGTTGTAGTTGAGAAAAAACGCGCTCCGAAAAGCGGGGCGTCTTTGGAGACTGTCGGATCGTATAATCCAAAAACCAAAAAAGTACAGTTGAAAAATGACCGTATTAAACATTGGCTCATGAAAGGCGTACAGCTTTCCGACACCGCTCATAATATGCTGGTAAAAGCAAAAATTATTGAAGCTCCTAAAATTAATAAAGCCGGAGGGGCCAAAAACAGCGAGGTATTGACAAAACCAGCAGAGGGAGTATAATAAGAGCATAATCCGAAAGGTCGAAAATCGGCATTAGAAACTAATCTAATTTCAAGCAAATGGCTGCAAAAGGATCATCTAGCGCGTACTCTGACGAGGAATTTTTGGAGTATGTGGTAAAAGCGCTTGTAGACAATCCCAGCGCCGTGAAAGTTAGCCGCAAGGTTGATGAGATGGGCGTACTTTTGTCCGTGAAAGTGGACAAAGAAGACGTTGGCAAGCTCATTGGCCGCCAGGGAAATACTGCAAATGCGCTGCGCACCTTGCTCCGCGTGGTAGGCATTAAAAACCACGCCAGAGTGAACCTCAAAATTGAAGAGCCGGAAGGTTCTACGCATGTGAGAGGAGGCGGCAGGGGAGTAGACGAAGTTGTCGACGACCTTAAACTATAATTTTTGCGAAAGCAAAAATCCAAAACCCCGCCTTTAGGCGGGGTTTTGAGTTAACAAAAATAAAACCGGCGATTAAGCGCCGGTTTTGATTGAGATCAATGCTGATACCTCATTTGTCAAATTTTTAAGTTCTACGCTTTTATCTCGCAATGTTCTGGCCAATCTCTTCTCAAAGATTTTTTTCTGATTTTCTCTTGAACGCAATTGTAACAACGTAGGCGCTTGCGCAAATTCCGCTTGTTCCAGTTTTTGCAAATCTACAACATACTGTTCATACCTTTTCCATCCCATAAAATTATGGGTGGTCGCAAAAGTGTTATTACACCTTAAACAATATCTGCTACATTCATTCGGCCCGAAATTTTCTTGATATTGCGTTATTTGTTTGCAAATTGTGCAATATCCGAAATCAATTATTGTATATTCGTGTGGCGCGCTTTTTTCGTTCCGCAACGCATCCGCGACTTTTAAAAAATCTTCAGCGGTTTCAAGTTTTTGAGCCATATCGTATTTGTATTTATAGTCGGCCATAGAACCCACTTTTAGATGTTCTAGTTTAAAGTTATCAACTCGGATATAATATGTCAATGCGGTTTGATATTATTACCATATTTCCAGAAGCTCTCCACGGCTATTTTAATGAGTCCATAATTTCGCGCGCGCAGAAAAATAAATTAGTTAACATCAAAGTTTGGGATTTAAGAAAATTTTCTCGCGATAAGCATAAGAAGGTGGACGATAAACCGTATGGCGGGGGGCCGGGGATGGTTCTGAAGATTGAGCCGATTGCGAAGGCGCTAGAGTCAATTTTAAAACTTAGACGCCGGACGTCTAAGTCAAAGACGTCCGGCGTCTTAATCGTTCTTCTCTCCGTCTCCGGAAAACAATTTAATTCCAAAATGGCCGCTGATTTCGCAAAAAAATACAATCATATTATTTTAATAGCTGGCCATTACGAAGGCATAGACGAACGAATTAAAAAAGTGATTGAGAATTGGAAATTAAAAATTGAAAATTTATCAGTAGGCCCCTACGTTCTTACCGGCGGAGAGTTGCCGGCGATGGTTATTGTTGACGCAGTTTCGCGCCATATCCGCGGCGTTTTGGGGAAAGCTGAATCTTTGGAGGAAAAACGCCACGGAGTCGGTGTGCCGGTTTATACCAGACCAGAAATTTTCAAATTTTTGGATAAAAAATACAAAGTTCCTCCGGTGCTTTTGTCCGGCAACCACAGAAAAATTAATGTGTGGAGAAAAATGCGCGCGAAGTGGATTATTTCGGAAGGGTAATTTCCAAATAATTTCCGTCATCTAAAACAATAATCTCGTCGGGCTCCAAAGATATGATATTTGGTTGTTTCCCTTGATAAAGCGGGAAAGCGTTCTGCCTGCCGGAAGAATCCATCTCCAGCGCCCAAACACCGTTTGACATAGTTGCAATCAGCCAATCGGGCCAATCTGGATAGGAGAAAACCTGGCGAATCGGGCCCATAAAATTGTTTGGGCCTACTTGCAAAAATGGGTTTTTTTGCCACTCCGGCATTTTTTTTGCGTCCTCAAACCAAAAGGTATCAATAACGCCGGAATCCCAATAAATCACCCGTGAGAATGTTTCATCAAAAACGCTTTCTTTTTTGCTTCGTAAAATTTCCGCGGTTGTCGTACCAAAAATTTTGTAAATATCAAAAAGTTCTTTATTTCTATAAAATTTCTTGTCATCCCCCAAAATTATAAAATCCTCCGTTTTGGGGATTGCCCAAAATTTTTTTATTGACGCGTATGGGGGCTTATTTTTTTTTATCGGCGGGGTTGTGGTGCCTAAAATTTTGCCGTCAGGATTTTTCGGCACCAAAAGCGCCGAGCGTGCCGTAACAGTTTCCGACATTACCTCCAATTGTTTTTCCCAGTCCCAAAATCCTTCTTTTGTTACGGAAACTTTGTATGTTCCGGGCACCAAGTTTTTAATGAGTCCGCTTTTCCCCAAAAACGACGTGCGTTTATGTCTTGAGTCTATAAAAATATCAGCGCCCGTTTCGGAGGCTTGAATAAAAATTCCTCCGGTCTTTAAAATTTTGAAATCGCGCGAAATTCCGTAACCCAAACTGTAAAGAAGGATTGGAACGGCGGCAATAAAAAAAAATGATATTGAAGCGTAGAAAAAGACGCGGCGTTTAGCTTTAGTCAGCATTGATTTTAATCCCAATTTATCATACATTTGAAGCGATGGCAAAATTTTTAGTGAACGGAGGCAGGGCGCTGGAAGGCGAGATTTCGGTTTCCGGCTCCAAAAACGCGTCTTTGCCGGCTCTGGCGGCTTCGCTGCTTTTTTCTGATGCGCCTCCGCTGTTTCAAAACCTTCCTGAAATTGAAGATATCAAAAGAATGAAAGAGCTCCTTCAAAGCCAAAAAGACGGGAGATTTGATTATGAAGTCGCAAAAAAAATCCGCGCTTCTATTTTGGCTGTCGGTCCCGCTCTTGCTAGATTCGGCCGCTCTTCTTTTCCGCATCCGGGAGGGTGTGTAATAGGCGCGCGCCCGATTGATGTTTTTTTTGATGGTTGGAAAGCAATGGGGGCAATTGTAGAAAAAACGCCGCCAAGCGGGAAGAAACCTGGTTTTTTGGCGGTCTCAAAACCAGGTTTCGAGGAGCTGGGCGGCGTTCACTCTATCCCAATTTACGAAATCCGTGCGCCTCAAGGACTTAGGGGCTGCGATTTTACTTTTAGAGTGCCCAGCGTTACCGGAACAGAGGGTTTAATGATGACAGCTGTTTTGGCGCAAGGGCGGACGATTTTAAGAAACGTTGCCGAAGAGCCTGAAATTCTAAGCTTGGCCGATTGGCTTAATAAAAATGGCGCAAAGATCGGCGGAGCGGGCACGCACACCATAACTATTGAAGGCCGCGGCGGAAAGCTGCTTTCCGGACAAGTTCCATTTTTGGCGCCGCCGGACCGCATAGAGGCAGGAAGTTTGGCAATTTTGGGGGCAATCGCGGCCAAAAAAATGACTATTAAAAATTTTCCTGAAAATGAACTTACGGCTCTGCTTGGGGTTTTAAAAACCGCAAGAGCTGAATTTGAAATAACGCATCATGACCACTCGCTATTCCCATCCATTACCTTAAAGCGAGCAACGAAGTTGCGAGCGGTTAATGTTCAAACAAAAGAATATCCCGGATTTGCCACGGATTTGCAAGCGCCGTATACCGTTCTTGCAACGCAGGCCGAAGGCGTGAGCATGATACACGAAACTATTTTTGAGGGGCGCCTAAATTATGTGGAAGATTTGAATAAAATTGGAGCGCGGATTAACCTTTGCGATCCGCACCGCGCAATAGTGCACGGACCCTCTAATTTAACAGGATGGAATCTTGAGGGGCCGGATATCAGGGCGGGGCTTGCGTTTTTGATAGCCGCACTCGTAGCCAGAGGAGAATCTCAAATCGGCAATATTTATCAAATTGACCGCGGCCACGAAAAAATAGACGCACGCCTCCGCGCGCTAGGCGCGGATATTAAGAGGATGGAAGCTTGACTTCGAAATGTTTTGCGCTTATCATAACCTTATGAAGAAAAAATTAACCAAAAAAGTGTACCAATATACAGCAGTTTTTGAATTAAATAAGGGCGGCGGCTATACTGCGATTATCCCTGCTTTGCCGGGCTGTATTTCGGAAGGAGATAATTTTGAGGAGGCGCTAAAAAATATTGAAGAAGCAGCCTTACTTTACCTTGAAGATTTACGTGCGGATAAAATGCTTGAGGAATTTGCAAAAGACTCTCAAAAGATAGTCTTGGCTCCGATAAAAGTAATGGCATAAAACTGCTGTGCCAAAACTGCCAAGAGTTAAACCGAGAGAAATTATTGGCGCGCTAGAAAAAGCGAGCTTTTATTTTACTCGCCAGAAAGGCAGCCACAAGCTTTATAAAAAAGACAAATGCAGGGTTACGATTGCTTATCACAACAAAGATATGAACCCCAAAACCTTAAAACACATAATAGAGCAGTCCGGCCTAACATTAGAAGAATTTATTAAATTGCTTTGATGCTGCGATTGAAGTGGGGAGAATAAAATGCTATAAATGAGGCATATTCATGATTAATTTTTTCATCAAAAAAATCGGGATAGATCTTGGAACGGCTAACACGCTGGTCTATGTTCCAGGAAAAGGCATTTTGCTAAATGAACCATCTGTGGTGGCGGTTGCCCTTCCTGAAAATAAAGTGCTTGCGGTCGGCAACGAAGCTAAAGTTATGATTGGGAGGACACCAGAGACAATCGTTGCTTACCGCCCGATGAAAGACGGAGTAATCGCCGATTATCGCGTTACGGAAGCCATGCTACGCTATTTTATTTCCAAAACTGTTGGGCGCTGGAATTTGATGCGCCCGGAAGTTTTGGTTTCCGTTCCGGCGGGCGTTACTTCAACCGAACGAAGATCGGTGGTGGAAGCAGCCATAAAAGCCGGAGCCAAATCGGCCTATGTTGTAAAAGAACCGGTGCTTGCGGCAATCGGCGCCGGAATTCCCATTCACGAACCGCGAGGTCATATGGTTGTAGATATCGGTGGAGGCACAACCGATGCGGCGGTAATTTCTTTGGGGGGCATTGTGAGCTCCATTTCCGTAAAAGTCGCCGGCAACAAGATTGATCAGGCGATTTCGGATTATATTAAAAAGCAATTCAATCTGGCAGTGGGGGATTCAACCGCCGAACAAATAAAAATAAGCATAGGATCGGCAACCCCAATAGAAGAAGAGTTGGTTATGACAATAAAAGGGCGCGATTTTTTAACCGGGCTTCCGAGATCAATAGACATCCGCACCAATGAAATAGTAAAGGCGATTGACGGCGAGCTCCGCGATATCGTAAAAGCCATCAAGCAGGTTTTGCACAATACTCCTCCGGAACTTGCATCGGACATAATAGAAAACGGAATTGTGATGACGGGCGGAGGGTCGCTTTTGCGAAATTTAAATTTGCTGGTTAGCCGTTCCACTGGCGTTCCGACGACTGTTGCCAAAGACGCACTTTATTGCGTAGCCAAAGGCACTGGCATTGCGCTGGAGCATTTAGAGGCTTACAAGAAAAGCATTGTTGCTAAACGATAAATCTCACGCTTATTTATTTTCCGGCAATGACGAAAAGGCAAAAAATCAGGCAATTGAATTTTTAATGTCTCGTTTTTTGGAAAAAAACTGGAGACACAGCCCGGATTTTTTTAAGGTAGCCAGCGATCCAATTACAATTGACGACGTGCGCGCGTTGAAAATAAGAGCTTCGCAAAGTCCCGTAGCGGGGCTATATAACGTTTTTTTGATAGAGAGTATTGAAAATTTGAGCAGAGACGCTGCTCCGGCGCTTCTGAAACTTCTTGAAGAGCCTTCGCAGAGGTGCGTTATAATAGCAACAACCGCCAACGCAAGAGCTGTTTTACCGACAATCAAATCCCGCCTTTCCACATTCAGATTTTGGAACAAGAGTGCGCTCGAAAAAGATTACGGCAAAGACGATTTTGGGGCAGCTTTGCAAAAATCACTGGCCAGAGCCGAGGCGGGCGCGAGAACAAGTCCGACGCAAGACAATATTTCAAAATTTGAAAAAACGCTTGAAATTTATAAAATTATAAACGACCCCACCGCCAACAAAAGGCTTTTGGGCGAATATTTAAATTTAATTTAATGATTGATTTTCCAAAAGAGGAAAAGGAATTCAAAAATATAATATCGCGATTTGAAGAAGAGCTAAAAAAAATCCGCACCGGCCGGGCAACTTCTTCGGTTTTGGAAGGAATTCTTGTAGAATCTTACGGGGTTCAAACACCGCTTATGCATGCGGCAGCCTTGTCTTCGCCGGACCCGAAAAGCGTGCTGATTCGCCCTTGGGATAAAAATTTGCTTCCTGCCATTGAGCAGGCGCTTGCAAGGGCCAATCTGGGGCTTTCTATAATTTCCGAATCGGATCAAGTCAGAGTTGTTTTTCCGGCGCTTACTGAAGAGCGCCGGAAAGAGTTCGTCAAGATGGTCGGCAAAAAAGCAGAAGAGGCGCGCATATCTGTCAGACAGCGCAGGGATGAAATATGGAAAACAATCCAGGAAGAAGAGCGAGCCAAAATCATATCAGAAACACAAAAATATTCACAAAAAGAAAAAATGGAGAAAATGGTTGAAGAAGTAAATAAAAAAATTGCGGAGTTGGCCGAAAAAAAAGAAAAGGAGATCATGAGCATTTAACGCGATGACATTAATATTTTTTTTAATAATTTTGCTGGCGCTGGTTCTTTCTCATGAATTTGGGCATTTTTTTGCCGCGCGCGCGTTTGGGATAAAAGTTGAGGAATTCGGATTTGGCATTCCCCCGCGGATTGCGGGCATCTGGCGCGATAAAAAGGGCACTCTTTACTCTCTTAATTTTTTGCCGTTCGGCGGCTTTGTAAAAATATTCGGCGAGGAGGGTGACGGGTCGGACCAACCCGGAAGTTTTGGATCAAAACCCGCATGGTCAAAAGCTTTAGTTTTGGCAAGCGGAGTTTTAGCTAATATTTTGCTGGCTTATATGATTTTTAGTTTTGTAAGCTGGGCGGGCGCGCCGCAGGTAATTTCAGAGGAAGAAAGAAGCTTTTATCAGGACGCAAAAATTACTATCATAGATTTGGCGCCCGCGTCGCCGGCAGCTATGGCCAGCATTAAAGTCGGCGATCAGGTCGTCGGTTTTTCAAAAATAGAAAACTTCCAGAATTTTGTCAGGGAAAATCAAGGCCAAAACATTAACGTTTCTTTGCTCCGCGGAAAGGAGACGCTTGCAATTACAGTATTAGCCCGCGCTAATCCTCCGGAGGGAGAGGGGCCGCTTGGAATCGCGCTGGGCTATGTGCGCATAAAAAAATCGCCGTGGTACCTTGCGCCGATTGACGGCGCGCGGCTGGCTTGGCAGACGCTTGAAAGCACCGTTTTGGGTTTTTTTGAAATTGTTAAAAATATTGCAAGAAAAGAAACAGCAAATATTCAAGTGGCTGGGCCGGTGGGGATTTTCAATATCACATCTTCTGCAGTAAGCATGGGGCTAAATACGATTTTAATCCTGACTGCTATTCTCTCAATAAATCTGGCGGTGATTAATGTTTTGCCATTCCCCGGGCTTGACGGCGGGCGGTTATTTTTCCTTCTGATTGAGGCAATCCGCGGTAAGCGGATTTCGCCAAAAATCGGCGCTTTTACTCACAGTCTTGGTCTTGCCATCCTTATAATTTTGATGATTTTAATAACTTACCACGACATTGCGAAAACGTTCTGACTCGGGTTATTATTAGCCCATGCGGCTTTCGGAATTGTTTGCAAAAACCAAGAGAGCTTCGCCAAAAGACGAAGAATCAAAAAACGCCCAACTTTTGGAGCGGGCCGGTTTTATTCAAAAGCTCTCCGCCGGAGTTTATACTTTTTTGCCCCTCGGCCTTAGGGTTTTAAATAAAATAGAAAATATTGTCCGGGAGGAAATGAACAAAGCCGGAGGTGTTGAGATTTTAATGCCCGCTTTGCACCCAAAAGAAATTTGGGAAGCGACCGGACGTTGGCAGAGTTTTGGCGCGTTGTTTAAGACAGAGAGCGCTTTTGGCGGCCAGTATGCCTTGGGGCCTACTCACGAAGAGGTTTTATATTCTTTGCTTAGAAATCACATAAGCTCGTACCGGGATTTGCCGGTTTGTGTTTATCAAATTCAAACAAAATTCCGGGACGAGAAAAGGGCAAAAGCCGGATTATTGCGCGGAAAGGAATTTCGGATGAAGGATTTTTACAGTTTTCACGCTGATGATCAAGACAGGGATAAATATTATGAAGCCATGAAAAAGGTATATCTCGCCGTATTTCAAAAACTTGAACTTAATGCAATTCCTACAGCGGCCGGCGGCGGCACCTTTTCCGAACTTTCAATGGAATTTCAGGTTCCGTGCGAATCCGGCGAAGATGTTGTTTACTTGTGCAAAAAATGCAATGAAGCGGTGAATAAAGAGCTGGCGGGTTCCGCCCCTTCAAAATGCCGGAGTTGCGGCGGAGGGGCGGATGAGATAAAAACAATTGAAGTTGGCAATATTTTTCCTTTAAAAGAAAAATTTGCCAAAGATTTTAATTTGAGTTTTAAAGATAAAAACGGCAACGCCCGGCTGGTTTCAGCAGGATGCTATGGCCTTGGCACTTCTCGTGCAATGGGCGCCATTGCAGAAGTTATGAACGACGAAAAGGGCCTTCGCTGGCCTGGAAGCGTGGCTCCTTTTAAGGCGCATCTTATAGAGCTGGACGCAGGTGCGTCAAAAATTTACAAAGAGCTTGTTGCAAAAGGGACAGAAGTATTATATGATGACCGCGCCGGAAGCGCTGCTGGCGAAAAATTTGCGGACGCAGATCTTATAGGCATTCCGCTACGTATTGTTGTGAGCAAAAAAACTATTGCCAAAAACTCTGTGGAAGTAAAAAGGCGCTACGATGTTCAAACTGAATTAATTAAAATTCCCGACATTTATTCATATATTAGTAAAAATTTGTAATTAGTAGCGCTATGTTTAGTAAATTTTTTGGAATATTTTCAAAAGATTTGGGTATTGATTTAGGGACAGCCAACACCCTTGTTTACGTCAAGGGAGAGGGCGTTTTGATCAACGAACCGTCCGTTGTTGCGATTAATCAAAAAACCGGGCAGGTGGTCGCTATCGGCAGCGAGGCTAAAAAAATGGTAGGGAGAACCCCGGGCCACATAACAGCTTTGAGGCCTTTGGTGGAAGGAGTAATTTCCGATTTTGAAGTAACGGCCGAGATGCTGAATTATTTTATAAAAAAAGTGCACAGTCCAACCCAACAGCTTTTCGCGCGGCCGAGAGTTGTCATAGGCATCCCTTCCAGCATTACGGAAGTTGAGCGCCGGGCGGTAAGGGATGCAGCCCGAAACGCCGGAGCGCGCGAAGTTTATTTGGTAGAGGAGCCGATGGCCGCCGCAATCGGCGCGCGGCTTCCTATACAGGAAGCTGTCGGAAATATGGTTATAGATCTCGGCGGAGGAACAACGGATATTGCGGTTATTTCTTTGGGAGGGATAGTGGCTTCAAGAAATTTGCGGATTGCCGGAGACAGATTTAATGAAGACATTGCGGCTTACGCCAGAGACGAATTTAAACTTTTGATCGGCGAACGCACTGCGGAAGACATTAAAATTTCTATTGGTTCTGTTTGGAAAACCAACGAAATATTGGAGGGTGCGCTTCGCGGGCGCGATCTGGTCACAGGCCTGCCTCGCGAAGTGCTGGTTACCGACAGCGATATCCGTGCGGCTTTGGCTAAATCCATGCGCACGGTTATTGACGCGGCAAAAAACACAATTGAAGATACGCCGCCGGAATTGGTTTCCGATATTATGCACCGCGGCATCTTGCTGGTAGGAGGAGGAAGCCTAATACGCGGATTGGACAAGCTTTTGGAGCGGGAAACAAAAATGCCGGTTTATCTCGCCGAGGATCCGCTTACAACGGTTGTCCGGGGCACGGGCATAATCCTGGAAGACCTGGAAAGCATATCCGAGGTTTTTATTGAAGACGATTATGATTTACCTCCCCAATAAACCCCCACACCAAAAGTTTTGGTGTGGGGGTAAAAAATCTTATACACTCATTATTTTATGGGCAGTGCTAGTTGCGCTAGTTTTTTTTAATAAAAGCCACGCGTTAATACAAAATATAATAGTCAAAACATCAATGTTTTTGGTCCCGGAACGTCTTGCCCAAAAAGACAGCGCAAACATCGCGCTATTTCTAGAACAAATAAGGGCGCTTAAATTTGAAAACAACAAATTAAAAACTGCGCTAGAAATTCAAAATCATTATCGCGTTATTCCGGCCAAAATAAAATTTGGCGGCGGATATCTTTTTATAGATTACGTGTTTGCTGATGAAGGCGCTAAATCAGGCATCAAAGAAAACAATATTGTTGTAACCGAAAACAACGTTTTGGTCGGGCAGGTGGAGGCGGTTGGCGCAAACTGGAGCAAGATTAAAAAAACCGGCAGTCTCGGGCAAAAATTGACTTTGATCGGCGAAGATCCGAATTTGAGCTTTGACGCTGTTGGGCTTGGAGGAGGCGAGCTAGCGGCCGAACTTCCTGCACGTTTGAGCGCCGTATTTAAACCTGGTGATACTTTGCGCTGGGCGGAAAATCCGAATTACACGGTCGGACTGATTGATAAAATAGATTTTAAAGAAGGCAACCCATTCGGAAAAATCTTAATTGTGAGCCCAATATCTCCATCGGCGGTAATTTGGGTTAACATCTTACCAAACAATGATTGATCAAAGAACCCTTTTTGCCGCATTTTTATATAGCGTGACTTTTGACAGGATTTACTTATTTCCGACTATAATTGTTGTGTTGTTTTTTAACCTGCTGCCGTTCCGATTGAAATTTATTAATATTGCAATCTCAGGCATTTTTGGCTTGTTGAGTTTGGGAATATGGAATTTGTGGCTGAACAGTTGGAACTTGTTTTCTTATGCATTCGCTTTGCACCTTTTAACGTACTGTTTTATACTTTTGGTTATAATTTATATTTTTCATGAGGAAAAAAAACAATTCTAGAGAAATAGAAATTGACGAAATTTTTCTTGATCATATGAATGCGCCGGGTTTTCATAAAGAAAACATGGAAGGAATGATTGAAAATCCGATAAAGCGCAGGGTTTTTTGGGCGTTGGGCTGTTTTTTGTTTTCTGCATTGGCATTATTTGCCTTTCGGGTCGGATTTTTGCAGATCATGCAAGGAAAAGTATTTTATGAAAGATCGGAAAAAAACTATCTGCGCGTGGTAAGCTTGATACCGAAGCGCGGGATTATTTATGACCGCGACGGAAATGTTCTGGCTTATAACGAATACGAAGACGGCAAAATATTAAGAAAATATCCTTCGGAAAATTTTTTGCACGTTTTGGGTTACTTAAATTCATCGCCCAGCGCAAGCGACGGCAACATTTTAACAGGCGCGGATGGCCTGGAAGCCGCTTACGAAGATATCTTAAAAGGGGTTTTAGCAAAAAAAATTGAAGAAGTGGATGCCAATGGCAGTATAATAAGCTCCGGCGCGCTGGAAAACGGCGAGCCCGGGCAAAGTCTTTTAACCAGCTTATCGCGCGATTTAGAAAATAAATTGGGAAGCGCAATTTCGGCTACTATGCTGGAACGCGGATTTACGGGCGGAGCCGGAGTTTTTATAGATGTCAGGAGCGGCGAGATTCTTGCGCTGGTCAGTTTCCCGGAATTTGACCCTAATTTGCTGAACGAGCTTGCTGGAAAATTACTGCGTGATGAGCGTAAACCGTTTTTAAACCGCGCTATTTCCGGCCTTTATCCGCCGGGGTCAATTGTAAAACCGGCATTGGCCGCCGCAGCTTTAGCTGAACATATTATCACTCCTGATAAAAAGATTTTAAGCGCCGGCAGTATAGCATTGCCTAATCCATACGACGCCAATCGGCCGAACATTTTTCCTGATTGGAAAGCTCACGGCTGGGTTGATATGCGGCAAGCATTGGCCGTCTCCAGCGACGTTTATTTTTATGAAATCGGCGGCGGCTATCAAGACCAGCAGGGTTTGGGCGCCTGGAATATCAAAAAATACTTATCATTGTTCGGATTAGGAGAACGTGCCGGAATAGATTTGCCTGGAGAAAATGCTGGGCACCTGCCGGATCCTTCCGAAAAACAAGACGGCAGAGACTGGACTATCGGCGATACCTATCATATTTCAATCGGCCAAGGCAATATGGTTGTTACGCCAATTCAAATGGCTGTATATGCCGCTACCATTGCGTCCGGCGGAGTTATGCCTTATCCTCATTTAGTACGCGCTTTGATTGACCAGGACAAAAAACCCACGCAAGTTTTTTCATATCCGCCAAAAAAACAAATTGAAATATCGCCGGGTGTCTTCAGCGTTGTAAAAGACGGCATGCGCGAAGCTGTAAAAAGCGGGACGGCTGCCGGGCTCGGGTGGCTTCCTTTCCCGGTAGCAGCGAAAACCGGTACGGCCGAAATCGGAGAAATAAATAAGGTTCATTCATGGTCTATCGGATTTTTTCCATATGATAAACCGCAAGTGGCCTTCGCGATTTTAATGGAAAGTGGTCCCAGGCAAAATACCATAGGCGCCACTTTCGTGGCCTCTGAAGTGTTGCGATGGATAGCGGATACCGATTTCCTTAAAAAGATGCAAAATGATATACTATTAACAACTAATATTTAATTTATGGACCAAGATTCAACATATTTTTCAAAAGAGGGACTCGCCAAATTAAAAAGCGAACTAGAACACCTCAAAACAAAGAAACGAAAAGAAATCGCAGATCGCTTGGAATACGCCAAAAGCTTAGGTGATTTATCGGAAAACTCCGAATATCAGGAAGCAAAAGAATCGCAGATATTAAATGAAGGTAAAATCGCGGAATTGGAAGATATGCTGCGAAGATCCGTGGTGGTTGAACATACTCGGGTTGATATGGTTGATATCGGGTCGCAAGTTTTAGTTAAAGATCAAAACGGCAACGAGACAAATTTTATCATTGTCGGATCAAAAGAGGCCGCTCCCGGAGAAAATAAAATCTCGCATGAATCTCCCGTCGGCAAGGCTCTTTTGGGCCATAAAAAATTTGAAAGCGTTTTGGTTAAAACGCCAAAAGGCGCAGTTGAATATAAAATTTTAGACATAAAATGATACGGGACTGGCGCGTTAAAAAACTTGAAATTTTACGCAAAGCTGGCATTAATCCTTATCCGGCTGGCCCCGCCTTTTCTGTTTCACCGATTCAGGAAATCAGAAAAAATTTTAGAAAGCATTTAAACTCAAAAAAAAACATCGGTTTGGCTGGCAGAATAATGGCCAAGCGCGAACATGGCGGGTCTATATTTATGGATATTTTCGACGGTTCTGGGAAATTGCAGATTTTTTTTGCAAAAGATAAAATTGGCGAACCCCCCTTTTCTTTATTGGCGGAAACCATTGATATTGGCGATTTCGTCGCCGTACAGGGCTGCGCTTTTTATACTAAAAAAAGTGAGCCGACAATTGAAGCCCGTAAATGGGAAGTGTTGGTTAAATCATTATTGCCTTTACCGGAAAAATGGCACGGACTTCAAGACGTAGAAGAGCGTTTTCGCAAGCGTTATTTGGATATATTGATGAATCCTCTGGTGCGCGATAGATTTTTGTTGCGTTCGCGCTTGATTGCCGAGATGAGAAATATTTTAGATGAGGCCGGATACATGGAAACGGAAACGCCGATTTTGCAGCCTATTTACGGCGGGGCTTTGGCGGAACCCTTCAAAACGCACCATCGCATGCTGGATATGGATATGTATTTGCGCATAGCTCCGGAACTTTACTTAAAAAGGCTTTTGGCTGCCGGTTTTAATAAAGTGTACGAAATCGGCAAAAATTTTAGAAACGAGGGATTGGACGCTACTCATAATCCGGAATTCACCACGATTGAACTCTACGAAGCTTATCGGGACGCGGAATATCTTAGAAATTTTATCGCGCAAATTTTAGAAGCGCTTATTAAAAAATTGCTCGGAAAAACTGTTTTTAAATTCGGTGAAGAGACTATAAAATTCACAAAAAAAATACCAACAATAAAATTTTGGCATGTTTTGGAAAGATATGCTCTTTTGCCCGGCGCAGAAAAATTAAACCGCGACGATTTGTCGCTTAGAGCCAAGCAATTCGGAATAACCCCGGAAAGCTGGGAGACAAAAGAGAAAATTGCAGATGAACTTTTTAAAAAAATTTGCAGGCCAAAAATGATTCAGCCTGTTTATGTAGTGGACTATCCGGTAGAAATGTCGCCATTAGCAAAAAACATTAGCGGAAATAGCGGTATCGTTGATCGCTTTCAATTAATCTTGGGCGGCGTTGAACTCGTAAACGGATTTTCGGAACTAAACGATCCGGAGGAGCAAAAAGCAAGGTTGGAAACGCAGGAAACTTTAAGGAAAACGGAAAACAAGGAGGCTCATCCAATGGACGAAGAATTTATTGAGATGCTGGAATACGGCATGCCTCCGGCTGCCGGCTTAGCTGTCTCAATTGACCGTCTGGCCATGCTTTTAACCGATACTCATAATGTCAAAGAAGTTATCCTCTTTCCTACAATGAAACCTCGCTAAGTGAATAAGCTGTGAATAAATAAGCCTGTTTAGCTTTATCCCGCACATTTTAGTAAAAATGTGCGGGATTTGCATTTACTCGTTAAGTGGATTAAAATGGAAGTAAGGTGGGAAAAGGTGGATAAATCTGTGGATAATGTGGATAACTTTTAAACTATGTTAATCGGCGAATATTTACATACGATAGACCAAAAAAACCGCCTTTCGGTACCTTCAAAATTTCGCAAAGATCTGGGAGAGATTGTCGTACTGACCAGAGGACTGGATAAATGTCTGTTTTTGTACACATTGGTTGAGTGGCAAATACTGGCCGAGCGGCTAGCCAAATTGCCGTGGGGCAAAGCGGAACATAGAAGTTTTGTGCGCGCAATGATCGCCGGAGCAACCGATTTGGAAATTGATTCTTTGGGAAGAATACTTTTGCCGGATTATCTTAAGGTTTATGCCAGACTGGATGGCGCAGCGCAAATTGTCGGCCTTTATAATCGGGTGGAAATATGGAATCCGGGATTGTGGGTAAAATATAGCGAAGAAAACCGGGAAAATATTGAAGCGGTAGCGGAAAACATAGATATATGATACACGAGCCGGTTTTATTAAAAGAGATAATCGCACTTTTAAATCTTAAAGAGGGAGATAACGCAATAGACGCAACTTTAGACGGCGGGGGACACGCTAAAGCCATGTTTGAGAGCATCAAACCGTCCGGAAAAATTCTCGGCATTGATCAGGATTCGGAAATGGTAAAAAAAATGAACAGTATAAAAAATCTAGTCGCTGTGACCGGAAATTTCAGAGATATTGGAGAAATCGCGTCGCGCAACAATTTTAAAAACCCGAAAGCCATACTCTTTGACCTTGGTTTGTCGCGGTGGCATCTGGAAAAAAGCGGAAGGGGATTTTCTTTCCAGAAACCAGATGAGCCGATTTTGATGCAATTTGATGCCGGATCTCAAAAAAACGCCGCTATCATTCTTAATGCTTATCCGGAAACGGAACTTGCAGAAATTTTTAAAAAATTCGGTGAAGTCCGCGCGCCGCATCAAATTGCAGAAAAAATAGTTTTTGCAAGAAAAAGAAAACGCATTTATTCGGTAGGGGATTTACTCGCAATTTTAGGCATTAAAAATAAAAAAAGTTTGGCGAAAATATTTCAAGCACTGCGCATTGCGGTAAATGACGAACTGGCGGCGCTTGAGGAGGCGATTCAAGGAGGCTTCAGAATACTTGTTCCGGGCGGCAAACTTGCAGTGATATCATATCACTCTTTGGAAGACAGAGTTGTAAAAAACTTTTTTAAAAGCGAAGTTGCGAAGGGAAACGCAGAAAATATTTTAAAAAAACCGCTAGCCCCTGCGCTAGAAGAGATTTCAAAAAACCCCAGCGCAAGAAGCGCAAAATTAAGAGTTTTACAAAAAATATGATTTTTTATTTACAATACAAAAATAATTTAACATTGCCGATTGTGGCGGCGTTGGAAGACCTGCCGTTAAAAAGGAAGGTGGGTATTTTGAAAAGCCTTGTTTTTGCCGTGATTGCGTTTATGACAGTGTACATTTATCTAGTCGGATTGGTGGTGGCGCAAAACTCTACTCGGGAAAATTTAAACCAAACATTGGAAAAAATATTGATTTTAACAAGCCATACGGAAAATGCTCTTATTAAAGAAAATACGGAAAAGGGTATGGAATATTTTATAGCTGCCGGATACGAAAAGCCAAAAAAGCTTGAGATGATAGAAAAGATCAGCAATGTCGCCGCGAATTACTAGCATCATATTTTGCTTCGTTTTGCTCATTTCAATAGCAGCATCGCGACTCTTTTTTCTTCAAGTAATAAAACACCAAACTTATTTTGACGCAGCGCAAAAACAGCAAAATTTCAGCAGCATGCTGGCTCCTAAAAGAGGTGATATATTTTTTAAAACCAAAGACGGGGAGCCTTATCGCGCTGCGGAAACTAAAATAGGCGCGCTTTTATACTTAAACACCAAGCTTCTGCAAAATCCAGGAGATACATATAATAAATTGAATGCCATTACATCAATAGACCGTGATTTATTTGATCAAATTATTAACAAAAACAATGATCCGTATGAAATTTTAAAACACCGTTTACCGCAAGAAGAAGTTGAGCGCGTTCTTTCGCTTGGCTTGCCGGGCGTGGGTTTAGAAGAAGAAAGATGGAGATTTTATCCGTCGGATTTCAGGGCCAGCCATGTGCTTGGATTTGTTTCTGCGGCTTCAGACAAGTCTGCGGGGCAATACGGCATTGAAAAATATTATGACGAAACATTGCGCGGCATTCGCGGACAGATTTTGGGCGATAAAGACGCACGCGGCATACTTATTGCTCTTGGTAATTATTTGAAAGTAGAACCTGAAGAAGGAGAGGACGTTGTTTTGACAATTGAACCCGTATTGCAGCGTACGGCCGAAGACGAACTTGCAAAACTAATGGCAAAGTGGAACGCGCAAGGCGGGGGTATTATTATTGTTGAACCAAAAACCGGCAGCATTAAGGCATTGGCGGCCTCTCCAAATTTTAATCCGAATGAATACCAAAAAGAAAAAAATCTTGGTGTTTTTTTAAATCCGTTCACGGAAAAAATATTTGAGTTAGGATCGGTGTTCAAGCCTTTGACTATGGCTTCGGCCATTGACCAGGGAAAAGTAGGGCCGGATACAACATACATAGATACGGGATGGGTAAAAATAGGCGATCGTATCATAAAAAATTTTGATGGCAAAGCGCATGGCGTGCGCACAATGACGGAGGTTTTGGAAGAGTCGCTAAATACCGGCGCGGTTTTTGCAATGCAGAAGCTCGGAGGCGAAGCGCTTAAGGAATATTTTTACCGCTTCGGTTTGGGGGAAAAATTGGGCATAGACTTGCCGGGGGAACTTAGGGGGGACTTAAGCAATCTGGATTCCGGCAGAGAAATAGAATTCGCAACCGCATCTTTTGGACAGGGGATTGCCGTAACTCCGTTGGAGCTTACTATGGCTCTTTCGGTTTTGGCAAACGGCGGAAAACTGATGAAACCTTTTATAAAAGACGGGAACTCGCCGCAAGTAATTAGGGATGTAATCAAGCCCGAAACCTCCGAGGCGGTTACAAAAATGCTGGTGGACGTTGTTGATATGTCGCTCGCGGGTGGGCAGGCAAAATTTCCGCACATGAGCATTGCGGCAAAAACAGGTACGGCGCAAATACCGGCTGCTTTGAGCGGCGGCGGCAAGGGATACGGCGACGAATATTTGCATTCCTTTTTCGGATATTTTCCGGCATATGATCCGAAATTTCTTATTTTTATATTTTTGGAGCGGCCGCAAGGCGTCAAATACGCATCACAGTCAATAACCGGCACTTTCAAATCACTGGTTGAATTTTTAGTTAATTATTATACAATACCACCTGACAGATGAGAGTAATTATAAAAAATTTAATAACGCGAGTTTTGGTTTGGGAAGCTAAAATGGCTCTGCGCCGCCATGGCCCGCAAATCATCGGCATTACCGGTTCGGTTGGCAAATCTTCCGCAAAAGAAGCTGTTTTCGCTGTTTTAGAACAAAAATTCAATGTCAGAAAGGGGCTCAAAAGTTATAATAGTGAACTTGGGCTTTCGCTTGCGGTGCTAGGCCTTGAAACCAGATGGCTTAACCCGATAGGGTGGCTTAATAATATATATTTGGGATTTAAAGAAATATTTAAAGAGTTCCCAAAAATTTTGATATTGGAAATGGGTGTGGATCGGCCAGGAGATTTGGATAAATTATTAAAAATCGCGCGTCCTGATATTGCAATTGTAACCGCCGTGGGCGAGATACCGGTGCATGTTGAATTTTTTGCGGGTGCGGAAGAGGTTGCCAAAGAAAAGGCAAAAATATTGAAAAGTTTGCCGGCAAACGGCAAAGCAATTCTGAATTACGACGACGAAACGGTTTGGGCAATGAAGGAAAAAACTAACGCAGAAGTTTTGGGTTTCGGTTTTGCTTCGGGCGCTGATGTAGTCGCTTCCAATTATCAAATTTCCGAAAACGGAATTTCTTTTAAGATAGAGCATAATGGTTCAACCGTGCCGATCCGCCTCAAAAATGTTTTTGGAAAACAAGCGGTATACGCAAGCCTCGCAGCCGCAGCCGCCGGGCTTGTCCACTCAATGAATCTCATTGAAATTTCAGGGGCTTTACAAAAATACCAGCCGCCTCCCGGCAGACTGCGTTTAATACAAGGAATTAAAAATAGTTTTATTTTAGACGATTCATATAACGCATCTCCGCTTGCCGTGCACGCCGCATTGGATACATTAAAAGACTTTGCAGGAAAACGAAAAATGGTTGTATTTGGAGATATGCTGGAAATCGGGAAATTTACCATATTGGCGCACAAAGCGGTCGGAGAGAGAGTTGCTTCATTTGCTGATTATTTTGTAACGGTTGGTCCGCGCGCGAAATTTTCGGCAGAAGAAGCTGTCTCACGCGGCATGCCGAAAGAGCGCGTAAAAAGTTTTTCTACAACCAAAGAGGCCGCGGGATATATAAAAAATATTATGCAAGAAGGCGACCTGATTTTAGTAAAAGGTTCGCAGGCAATGAGAATGGAACGAATTGTGGAAGAAATTATGGCAACTCCGGAAGATGCCCCCAAATTGCTTGCAAGACAAGATAAATTTTGGAAAGATAAGGAATAGCTATTGGCCTCTTCGTCTATCGGCTAGGACGCAGCCCTCTCAAGGCTGAAAGATGGGTTCGACTCCCATAGGGGCCGAAAATAAAATAAACTGTATCAAGGTTTTATAATGTTTTATAAACCGCTTCGCGGGAAAACATCCGATGTTTGAAGCACGCCAACATCGGATGTTGAAGAGCGGAGCGGTGTTATCCACAGCTTTTTAATAAAAATTTCTTTTGTTTAATTTTTATAAACTCTATACTTAAAAATATGGAGTTTATTCATCTTTCTTGCAAAAGCTTTCTATGAAATATATGAAAGAAAAGTATCTTTCAGCATCAGAAGCCGCGCGCTTATGTAATTATCATCGTATTTATGTTGGGCAGCTTTGCCGCGGAGGAAAAATTGATTGTAAAAAATTTGGAACGGATTGGATGGTGTCTGAAGAGTCAATTTTAAATTACAAAAAAGAACTCACCAGTAAAAACCTATCCCTTACCCCTTCCCAAGGAAGGGGAAAAAACAACACCCTCCCCTTTGGGGAGGGTGAGGGTTGGGTTACAGAAAAAAGCTCCTCCACTTTACAAGACATCTTTCACGCGCAAGATAAGCCTGATGACGTGTGGGACAGGGCGATTTTGGGCGAAAAAGAGAAAGAAGCTTTTTGGTTCCCGGAATTTTCTCTGAAGCAGTGGTCGCTGGGAGCAGTCTCTCTATCGTCAATACTAATTGCCGCGCTGATTTTTTATAACGCAGGCGCAATCAAAAATTCTATCGCGGACGCGGTTGAAAGTGTTAATGTCTCCGCGAAAAACTTCGTAACTAAAACATCGTCAATCCCTCTCCTTGCGAAGGAGAGGATGGGGAACGTGGTTGAGTTCACCTCCTTAATAAGGAGGAGTGGTGAAGGGGTAGTGGAGATTTTCAATAATTTTGGAAGTTCAGGCTTGGAACTTGCGCAAAACGGCAAAGATTGGGTTTCGGAAACCGCATCTGCCGTCGCCGATGAAATTAAAAATGGCTCTGCTCTATTAAACAAAATCCCTGATGTGGTTGCGGATAATCTCATCTTCGTGGAAAAAAAGGCTCTTGTGGCTCTTTCACTGCCCAAATTTTCTCTTCCTTTTACTTTGGAAGATGTCCGGCTTTCGCTTTCTGACATTAAGATGCGGTTTTTCAATAATATTTTTGCCGCTCGCGACTACATCGTCTTTCTGGGTTTAGATATTAAAAAGGTGGCGCTAGATTTTGTATCGTCGCCCTCGCCGTCAGGGAAAACACTCGGTGTTTTTGGGGATTCAACACCGAGTGTTGAGGAGGACGGCGAGCAAAAACCGTCGCCCCTCATTGTCAGTAAAAACCTACCCCTTACCCCTTCCCAAGGAAGGGGAAAAAACAACACCCTCCCTTTTGGGGAGGGTGAGGGTGGGGTTACAGAAAAAAGCCCCCCCTTTTTACAAGGGGAGGGTTTGGAGAGGTCAAGAGGTGTTGATGAATCTTCCATCATCTCCCGCGTCCTTTCTTCCATTAATATCACGCAGCGTTTTCAGGAATTGGAAAACCGTCTCACTTCCAACCTCTCACTTCTCATCTCTAATATTGAAAAACGCATTCCACCCAACGTCCAAAATCCGGTTGTTTTTTTAACCGCGTCTGCACCCTCTCCTATAAGAAATGATCCGCCGCAGCAGATTAGCGGAGTTTCCGCCGGCTTTGGAGATTTCTCGCAGGGGATTTCAACCGGAGGAAATCTTTCGGCGACCGGAAATGTCACTTTGGGCGACGACGCGAAAACCGCGAGCATTGCTTCAAGCGTTTGGGATATTACTTCTGCCGGCGCGGCTTCCGGATTTATATCTCTCTCTACAAACTCTCTTTCCGCGTCCACATTTAATTTGTCGGGGCTTTTAACAACCGGTGGATTTATTGCAACAGCCTCTTCAACAATAATTGGGGATTTAACTTTTCAAAATGCAACTTCTACCGGATATTTATCAGTGACCGGTTCAGCAACTTCAACATTTGCCAACGGAATAAAACTTACAGGAGGATGTTTTCTTTTGCTTGACGGCACTTGCGCCGGGACAGGAAGCGGCTCTGGTTTGACTGGCACGATTGGGCAAGTCGCGTACTTCTCGGGGACCGACAGTGCGGTCGGCACCTCCACCATCGTCATTTCAACGAGCGGCAATGTCGGCATCGGGACAGCGGCGCCGCAAACCATTCTTGATGTCTTGGGTACCGCCTCATCCACTCTCTATTTAGCAAATATTGGTTCTGAATCTGCCCCAGCGTACTCATTCGCGGGCGGTTCAAATGGGGGGTTCTTTCAAAATCCATCAGGTACTATCGGAATATCAACAGGAGGGGCTGCGAGGGTAACGTTCGCGAGTAGCGGACTATCTATGGGCGTGAATGGTACTGCGGCGAGTCCCAGCATCGCTTGGAGTGCAGACGGTGATACTGGTATCTTCCGCGATAGTTCTGACCAACTTGCTTTCACTGCCGGCGGCATTGAGGCGCTAAGATTTATTGAGGTAAATAGTATAGTCACTTCGTATTTTAATGCAGGCAACGTCGGCATCGGGACGACTTCGCCTTCGGCTACGCTCAGCGTAGCTGGCAACACTTATCTTGATTCCAATTTAATTACTTATTCTTCCTCAACCGCCGCGAATCTTACCATTTCATACCAGCGCGCGGCGACGACGACGATTCCACAAAGTATAAATGCTTTTGCCATCGGAACCACCACCGGACCAACCGCGCCAATTCTTTCAATTGATGGTCTAAATGGAAGAGTCGGCATCGGGACGGCAAATCCTTTAGTGCCGTTGCAATTGAATGGCAATATATTCCATATAAATAATGATAATGCCGAAATTGGATTAGGATCTTCGAGATCGTTCAATAGGCTCCTAGTAGATAGTGATACTAATGTTGGATTGGTAGGCAAGAAAAATGTGTGGATAGGCATTGACTCAGATAATAGCGGCACGGACGCCACCTTTGGTATAGTTGCCAATGATGATTGGTTGGGTGGGAGCGAAACGCCGTTGTTTACTGTTACAGAGGCTGGCTCCGTCGGTATCGGGACGACGAGTCCCGCAAGTTTGCTCTCCGTGGCTGGCAACACTTATCTTGATTCCAATTTAATTACTTATTCTTCCTCAACCGCCGCGAATCTTACCATTTCATACCAGCGCGCGGCGACGACGACGATTCCACAAAGTATAAATGCTTTTGCCATCGGAACCACCACCGGACCAACCGCGCCAATTCTTTCAATTGATGGTCTAAATGGAAGAGTCGGCATCGGGACGGCAAATCCTTTAGTGCCGTTGCAATTGAATGGCAATATATTCCATATAAATAATGATAATGCCGAAATTGGATTAGGATCTTCGAGATCGTTCAATAGGCTCCTAGTAGATAGTGATACTAATGTTGGATTGGTAGGCAAGAAAAATGTGTGGATAGGCATTGACTCAGATAATAGCGGCACGGACGCCACCTTTGGTATAGTTGCCAATGATGATTGGTTGGGTGGGAGCGAAACGCCGTTGTTTACTGTTACAGAGGCTGGCTCCGTCGGTATCGGGACGACGAGTCCCGCAAGTTTGCTCTCCGTGGCTGGCAACACTTATCTTGATTCCAATTTAATTACTTATTCTTCCTCAACCGCCGCGAATCTTACCATTTCATACCAGCGCGCGGCGACGACGACGATTCCACAAAGTAGAAATGCTTTTGCCATCGGAACCACCACCGGACTAACCGCTCCAATTTTTTCAATTGATGGTCTAAATGGAAGAGTCGGCATCGGGACGGCGGCGCCAAGCGCTACTCTTACCGTGCTTGGATCAGGCACCCTGCTTTCGCTCCAAAGTGGTGGTGGGGTGGCGTTTAGCGTTTCTACTTCTCAAATGCTTTTTGATGCTGATAATCAGCCTTTTGCTATTGGTGAAAATGCAGATTATTCACTTGGACATAATTCAACCACAGATAATTTTGAGATAGTTGATGGAAGTACAATAGGAACAAACGTTAGGATGGTTATAAGTAGCTCCGGCAACGTCGGCATCGGGACGACGAGTCCGGCTGCCACACTCTCCGTAACTGGCAACACTTATCTAGATTCAAACTTAATTACTTATTCTTCCTCAACCGCCGCGAATCTTACCATTTCATACCAGCGCGCGGCGACGACGACGATTCCCAATCTCGCCATCAACGCCTGGAGCATTGCCACCTCAACTTCCAATACTCCCGTCTTTACCATCTCTTCCACTTCTTCTCCCTTCGGACTGATAGGCATAGGCACCTCTTCTCCTTCTTACACCCTCTCAATTGCAGGAAACGAATACCTTACAGGAGGACTTGGAGTCGGCAAAGCCACCACAACCGCAGGAGTCATTGAATCTTCGGGACTCATACTCTCCGGAGGAGTCTTTGCGGCTTTGGGAACTGCAACCTCAACATTCTCGGGAGATATCAATCTTCCTACAGGCAAGTGCTACCAGGTGAATGGAACTTGCACTCTCATGAGCGCCATTACATCTCTTAACGGACTTACTGGAACAACACAGACATTTGCTTCAAACGACTTAATTAGCATTGTTTCTCCCGCCGCCGGCACTGTACACAACTTCTACGGCTCAACAACTCCCACTTTTGGATGGCTGCATGCAACGTCTTCAACAGCTTCGTTCTTTACAGGAGCTTTGGGTATCGGGACGACGAGTCCGTGGGGATTGCTTTCAGTAAATCCAGATGGCATCTCCGGCCCCGCTTTCGTAGTCGGGTCTTCAACAGCAACTAATTTCATAGTAACCAACGGCGGCAACGTCGGCATCGGGACGGCGGCACCTACTGCCGGACTCATGTTAGATATTAGGGGCGATATGTCTGTGAACAATGATGGTTACTATGCTTTTGCCGAAGATAAGGTTAACTGGAGCATACACGGAAGGACCACTGACTCTACGACCATGTTAGGTTCGGCACTCAAAACAACGATTATCCCCGGTTCCGGTACGACCGAAGGCTTTGCTATTGCTGGTGCTGGCCTAGCGAGTTCTTTTGAAGCAAGAAACGATGGACAAATATACATGAAAGGCAACGTCGGCATCGGGACGACGAGTCCGGCTACCACACTCTCCGTAGCAGGAAACACTTATTTAGATTCCAATTTAATTACTTATTCTTCCTCAACCGCTGCGAATCTTACCGTTTCCTACCAAAGAGCGGCGACGACGACGATTCCAATAAATACCGTCTATGCTTGGTCTATCGCGACCTCCACCACCGCATCTCCTCTTTTTACTTTCAATACGAACGGGCCCTACGCGACTACTTCCATAAATGGCGGATTTGTTTTGAATAACGGCGCAGTTAATTACGATTCATCAAGCGGCATAATTTCCGCGGATTCAATTCAGACCGGGCCCATGGGTTTTGACACCGACGCCGGAATTGTTTCCTGGATTGACATGCCAAGCTCTACCACCACCGCAAATATTGTAAACAGCTATTCCGCTATGCTGGATAGCACAGCAATCCTCACGATTTACGGCACAACCACAACTTCAGGAAATATAACTTACGGTCATGTCGGCATCGGGACGACCAGCCCAACCATTGCTCGCCTTTCCGTTCAAGGCAACATCGCCGCTTTTGGCTGCATACGCTCCGCCACTTCTACTTATTCCATCGGGCCCGCAAGTTGTGTAGACATCGCCGAAACATACCCTATATCGGAAGATGCCTCGGCTGGGGACATTATGATGGTAGGTCCGGATGGAAAATTAAAAAAAGCCACGGATCGCGCGGGGCTAATTGGCGTTGTGTCAAGCGAGCCGGCAATATTATTGGAAGGGCCTGTGGCGTTTTTCGGAAGCCAAATTAACAATCAAACACTAGAGCATAAAACTGGCTCTATGGCGCCCATTGCTTTAGCCGGAAGGGTCCCTGTAAAAGTTTCGGCAGAAGGCGGCCCAATAAAACCGGGAGATAGAATAACAATTTCTTCGGCGCCCGGAGTCGGAATGAAAGCTACCACCTCCGGCCAGACCGTTGGGATCGCTTTAGAGCCGTACGACAGCGGAGAAATCGGTAAAATAATTGTTTTTATAAATCTTGGTTATTCAAAACTGGATTCAGGATTATCTCAAGCGCTGGATGGAAATGGGGGATTAATTGTTGATCAGGCAAGCGGCAAAATGAAATCTTCTTACACTTTGGATATGGACAATAACGACATTATAAACGCGCGGAAAATTCTCTCTGCCTCCGGGCTTTGGTCAATTGACGAGAACGGGAAGCTAATCGTTCAGGAAATTGAAACCAAAAAACTCACTGTAACAGGACAGCAGGGGATTACTATTTACGACCGCGTTACAGGACAACCCGTTTGTGTTTATTCCGAAAACGGAGTTTTGAAGTCGGAAGATGGGGAGTGTTGGGCCGCCGAAACTGGCGGGAAAACATCCGATGTTTCCGCCGAAGGCGGATCCGCCTCTGGCGGAGAGGAGCTAGTTTCGGATACTGACCCTCCAACAATCTCAATTTTGGGCAACAATCCTTCCGCCATTAATGTAGGCGGAACCTATTCTGACATGGGGGTCACGGTAACTGATAATATTGATCAAAATTTGGGATACACGGCTTCTTTAGATGGCGGGCTTGAACTTTTGCAGGGAGATGGACTTCAAATTGATACCTCAAAGGCTGGCGAACATATAATTATTTACACGGCAGCGGATTCGGCAGGGAATACCGCTTCGTCCACAAGAACAGTAGAAGTAGTAGAAATTTATGGAAATCAGTAGAAACTTATGGAAATTGATTTTGATTGCGGCGCTGATTTTGGGTGCGGCGAGTTTCTATAAGTTTCAATTTATTTCCACAAGTTTCAATGATTCCAATGGCTCTCAACCAGTTTCAACCAATTTCAACGAATATCGCAACGCAGATTTCAAATTTTCTTTTCAGTATCCTAAAAACCTAACTCTCCAGGAATTTGATGATGAAAGGGGACATGTGATTTTGTTTGAGGCGAGCGGGAAAACATCCGATGTTGAATCCCCAAAAACATCGGATGTTGAGGAGCTCGCCGGCTTCCAAATTTTCATAGCTCCTTTCGACGAAGAAGGCCCAATAACTCCCGAACGCATAAAAAAAGACTTGCTTAATATTGTCGTGGAAAATCCAACTCCGACAAAAGTCGGCCCTTCGACAGGCTCAGGGCAAGCTGACGCTTTGAGTTTTGTCGGAGAAGGGGACCCGCCTACCGGCGAGGCAGGCGGCTTTAAAACCGCCGAGGTCTGGTTTGTTTATCCCCCCGAACCCTACCCCAACGGAAATTATCTTTATCAAGTCACCGCGAAGCTGGAGGACGCAACTTTAATAGAAGAGATTTTGAAAACATGGAGATTTAGCCGCTGATACTTCGCTGATTACTACGCAGATAAAACGCTGATCTATGAAAAACAAAGTAAAATATTTTTTATACGAGAGGGAGTCCTACCTTATACGAGGGGCGTGTTTTGAGGTATGGAAAGAATTTAAAGGTATGTTTAAAGAATCGGTAATAGACCGCGCTCTAAACATCGCGCTTGAATCACGCGGCTTAAAAGTTGAATCGCAGAAGAGAATTGATATCTACTTTAAAGATAAAAAGGTGGGCACTTATGTTCCCGATAAAATTGTTGAAGGCAAGATTCTGCTCGAGTTAAAAGCAAAACCATTTATTACTAAACAAGATATTGAACAATTTTGGAAGTACCTTAAGGGCTCACAATACAAACTTGGGTTTCTTATAAATTTTTCACCCACGAGATTACAAATTAAACGCGTCGTATATGATACTGCCCGTAAATCAGCGTAAAATCAGCGTTTTTATCAGCATGATATCAGCGGTCGTTGTAGCCGCCTTTCTTTTTATCGTATCACCCAATAGTGCGGCGGCCGCCTTACTCATAAATCGCCCCTTATATATCGGCTTAAATAGCGGCCTCGTCGGCTACTGGTCTTTTGATGGCCCGGATATGGCGAACGTCACCGCTTACGACCGCTCGGGTAACGCGAACAACGGCACTCTCACCAACGGCCCCACTCGAGCAGTAGGCAGAATCGGCCAGGCGCTGGAGTTTGACGGGGCAGATGACAGAGTTGATATCAGCTCCCCCAGTTTTAATGGCGCAGAACCATTTACAATCAGCGTATGGATAAAACCTGCGAGTTTGGGGGAAGGAAGTTTGGGACGCATTATGTCGTTTAATAATGCCACTACTGATGACTTAAGAATGGGTGTCGGTCCATTAGTAAATTTTTCCCCCAATGGTGGTGCGGGAGGGGATTGTGACTCTAACAATATTACTCTTAATGTTTGGGTTCATGTGGTGTTTACGCTTTCAAGCACAGGTGTTTGTACATTTTACATTGATGGAGTGAATCAAACTTTTGATAGTTCTGGTCAAACAATCGGGGCTTCAACAAGTTTTTCCATAGGAAATTTGGTAGGTGGCGTAACTAGAACTTTCGACGGTCCCATTGACGAATTCCGTTTCTACAATCGCATCCTCTCCCCAGACGAAATAAAACGCCTCTATAAAATCGGGGCGACGCTGAAAGTCAATAAACCCAACTATGTGGGGTTGGATAACGGCCTCGTCGGCTATTGGTCTTTTGACGGGCCGGATATGGCGGGGAACACCGCGTACGATAGAAGCGGGCAAAACAACCACGTCTCTTCTACCGGGTCAAATATGCCTACTCGCTCGGCTGGAAAAATAGGGCAGGGACTGAAGTTCGACAATGCCAATGATTATATTGAGATTACTTCCTTTGCGCGCGGAGGCAACTTTACCTGGGCGGGATGGATTTTCCCCATAACCACCGGTGGGGGAGATAAAGGCAGACTATTCAATAATGGCATCACAGGGGCTATACAGGTTGGTTTGTATGTAAGCGGATCGCCTACACCATATATAGAATTAACAACCAATACTGGAGTATGGAGAAGCCCAAGTGGGAGCATAGAACTGAATAAATGGCAACATGTAGCAGTTGTTTTTGATTCCACCTCTACGAATAACGATCCTGTTTTCTATATCAATGGATCTTTAGTATCAACATCGGAGTTTACTACGCCCACGAATACGCCATCGGACAATGTTTTGCTTACTATTGGAAATAATCCTAATACCGAGCTTACTAGGACCTTTGACGGAACTCTTGATGAAATGCGTGCCTACAACCGCGCGCTGTCGGCGGACGAAATCAAACGCCTCTACAAAATCGGGGCGACGCTGAAAGTAAATAAACCTAACTACGTGGGCTTAAATAGCGGCCTCGTCGGCTACTGGTCTTTTGACGGCCCGGATATGTACAACAACACCGCGCTTGACCGCTCCGGTCAGGGCAACAACGGCACGCTCACAAACGGCCCCACGCGCAAAGTTGGCCGCATCGGCCAGGGGCTGGAGTTTGATGGGAGTAATGATTATGTGGATATTGCCAACGAAAGTAACTTTGATTTTGAGCGTACCCAACCATTTTCATATTCTCTATGGACAAAACCTAAGGCTGGGGATACCAGTATTTCCTTAGCGCTTGGAAAAATTTTAGATTCTGGAAATTTCACTGGATGGGCACTTCTTACAAATTACGATTATAGTTCTAACACCGAAGTAGCCGGCAGATTAGCTGTAGCACTTGTCAATATCTCCGGTACCACAAATGCTATTGGTATTGAGGCTGATTCAAAGATCAATGATGGAGGATGGCATCATTATACTGTTACATATGATGGTTCAAGCTTTGCAAGTGGTATAAAAATCTATGAAGATGGTATATCACTTGCTCTTAATGTTGCTTCTGATAGCCTTACCGGTTCGATACTTAATAACGTTAATGTAGAAATCGGTGATAGAGATAGTGGTGCGAGTTCCTTAAACTATCCCGGCCTTATCGACGAAGTCCGCATCTACAACCGCGCGCTTTCCGGCGATGAAATCAAGCGGCTCTATAATTTGGGACGGTAGATTTTTGTTGGGAAATATGCTATAATGAACAAATGTATAACTGGTCAACCGATATAAAAAACCTTAAAAAACACCCGGAAAAATATAAAATCTGGAGGCTTGAACAGATGATAAATTTTGGTTTGAATGGTAAAAAATTGAAAGAATTTGAGCTTAATAAATATTTTAACAAACTCAAAATCGATCCGTATCGTCGTAAATTTTTAAAACTACTTTTGAATGGAAAGTAAAATTTTAGACGAAAGGCAAATTAAATTTTTAGAAGAATTTCAAAAAATACCATTTTTGAAAGATAATTTTTATCTTACCGGAGGGACGGCTCTTGCGGCTTTTTATCTCAAACATCGTTATTCGGAAGATTTGGATTTTTTTTCGGAAAAAGAAATAGATCTTTTAAATTTAGACACGTCGTTAAAAAAACTTCAGAAAACATTAAAGCCGAATAAGGTTGATTTTCAGCAAAGCTATAATCGCAACTTATTTTTTTTGAGTTTCGGAAAACATATTTTAAAAACCGAATTTACTTATTTCCCATTCCTGAGAATAGACAGCAAGGTTTCAAAAAAAGGCATTTCTGTAGATAGCTTGATAGATATCGCGGTAAATAAGCTTTTTACCATATATCAGAGGGTTGCCGCGCGGGACTATATAGATTTGTATTTTATAATTGAGCGAGAAGACTTTAAAATTAACGACTTGATTTTGAAAGCTAAAGCAAAATTTGATTGGAATGTAGATCCTATACAGTTGGGGGCGCAATTTGTTAAATCCGGAGAAGCCGAAGATTTTCCAAGAATGATTGAGAAAATCAAAACAGCTGTTTGGAGAAAATTTTTTATTGATGAAGCGAAAAAACTAAAGAGAAAAATTATTTAATGGCCTCATCGACGATGTCCGCGTCTACAACAGGGCGCTTAATGGGAACGAGATTAAGAGATTGTATAATTTGGGGAGATAGATTTTTACTCAAATGCATGCTATAATAAGGGCATGATTCCATCCAACATTAAGCGGTATTTTTGGGAAGTAGATACGGAAAAACTTAATCCCAAGAAGCGTCCGGAATATATTATTTCGCGGCTATTAGAATACGGCAGGCCCGACGCGATCCGCTGGGCATGGAGGTCTTTTTCTAAAAAAGAATGGGGAAAGGCGTTAAAATTACGTGAGGTGTCAAGGAAAAGCAAAAATTTTTGGTTGCCGTTTTTGTCTAATAAACAATGAATTTTTCTTTGGAAAATATCAGGCCCAATGTCAGGGCTCTGGCGGAAAAATTAAGCGCCAAAAGTTTTATTAGTAAGTTTTATTTGGCGGGCGGAACTGCTATCGCACTATTTTTTAATCATAGGCGTTCTGACGATTTAGACTTTTTTTCGGAAAAAATGTTTAAAGGAGTGGCTTTGATAAACAATTTAAAAAAAACAGGTAAATTCGAAACACTCAAAACAGACGAAAACACCTTAATCGGCAAATTAAATGGCGTCAAAAGTCTTGCTTATTTTAATGACGCAGAATACGATGAAATGCCAGAAATGTATATTGATATTAAATGGCGGGAGGTAAAAAATTTTTTCTTGAAACAAAAGTTGGTTTTAGCCAAAAAGTTCTTCGGAATTTAATTGTGCGAGAATCAAGCGGCTTTATAATCTCGGCCGTTAGACAAATATGAAATTTGCGTTAAAAATCATATTTATATTTCTGATTTTTGTGGCCATTCTTATTTTACTTGCTCCGGCAAAACAGAAACTTTCTTACGGAGTCACTTTTTCGCAAAAATTTTCAGAAGAGTTTGGGTTTGAATCTGCAAACGGTATGGCGGGTTGGAAGCGGAATTATCTCGCGCTTCTGGACGATTTGAAAGTTAAAGATTTGCGTCTCGTAGCATATTGGGATTTGGTAGAACCCGCCGAAAGCCAATTTAATTTTAAAGATTTGGATTGGCAAATTACCGAAGCTGAAAAACGCGGAGCAAAAATTATTTTAGTAGTAGGCAGAAAAGTGCCAAGATGGCCGGAATGTCACATTCCATCATGGGCGCGCTTTTCAACGCCACCCGGGAAGAAGTCCGACTTCTTTGGGGTTTCGAAGTCCGACTTCGAGGAGGGCGGCGTTTTCCAGCGCGCCCAATTACTAAATTACATTAAAACAACCATAGAACACTACCGCTCCAACCCCGCTATCATTGCTTGGCAGGTTGAAAACGAACCCCTGTTTCCGTTCGGCGAGTGCGGCACAATTCCAGTTTCGCTTTTAAATCAGGAAATTAAATTGGTGAAATCGTTGAGCAATAAGCCGGTTATTTTAACCGATTCCGGCGAGTTGGGGTTCGCTTGGCCGTACCTTGCCGCAAAATCCGACATCTTCGGCACTACATTATATAGATATATAAACAACAGATTTTTAGGCGATATCCGTTATTCGCTTATTCCGGCTTATTATTTTAGAATTAAAGCGCGGTGGGCTGGCAAGATTTTAGGGAAACAAATAATAATTTCTGAGCTGCAAGCCGAACCGTGGTCGCAAGTTTCCCTTGCCGAGACTTCTTTTGATGACCAAGCTAAAAGTATGAGTCCGGAAAAATTCAGAGAAATTATTGATTACGCCGAACGAAGCGGTTTTCCTAAGGCCTATCTTTGGGGCGCGGAATGGTGGTATTGGATGAAAGAAAAACAAGGGAGGCCGGAGATGTGGGAAGCGGCACGGAGCGCAATTAATAACCCGCCTGCCGGACGGGCAGGTTTCTAATTTCTAATATCTAATTTCTAATGCAGTACAAATTTCCAAAAAATTTTTTGTGGGGGGCGGCGACTGCCGCTCATCAAGTTGAGGGTTGGAATCATAATGATTGGAGTGAATGGGAAAAAGAAAATGCTAGTCGTTTAGCAGAAAATACCGAAAACAATATATCATCTTACACTAGACGCTGGAAATTGCCAGATTATATAAAAAATTCTTACCCATCGCCGTTTAGCCCAGAAAATTACATTTCCGGTCGGGCTTGTGACCATTATAATCGCTTCCGCGAGGACTTTGATATCGCTAAGTCTCTTGGCCACAATTCCCACCGTTTCTCTATTGAATGGTCTAGAATTGAACCGGAGGAGGGGAGATGGGATGAAAAAGAAATCGCTCATTATCAGGAAGTGATCAATGCGCTTAGAGAACGAGGGATTGAGCCGTTCGTGACACTTTGGCATTGGACATTGCCTGTTTGGGTCGCCAAACAAGGCGGTTGGGAAAACAAGAAAACAATAGGTAATTTCGCACGCTACGCAGAAAAAATTGTTGAATCTTATCCTGAAGTAAAGTTTTGGATTACGCTAAATGAACCGGAAATTTATACAATGAATAGTTATTTGCGCGGGAAACGGCCCCCGCAGAAAAAATCGTTTTTTAAATTCTTGAAAGTTTATAGAAACTTGGCAGAGGCGCATAAAAAAGTTTACATCATAATTCATCCCACTTGGGTGTCGGACACCCAAGTGGGAATTGCCAAAAACAACTCTTATTTTGAGGGCTGGCTCGCGCCGATTTTAAATTATCTTTGGAATAATTGGTTTTTGAACAAAATCAAAAATCATCAGGATTTTATCGGGCTAAACTATTATTTCCATAATCGCATTAAGGGTTTTAAATACAATCAAAATGAAAACAAGTGGGTATCCGATCCCGTGTGGGACGGTAATTTTTGGGAAATTTATCCGGAAGGGATTTATCATGTTTTGAAAGATTTAAAAAAACATAACAAGCCGATTTATATTACCGAAAACGGGGTTGCGGACGCGCGCGATGTTTATCGCGAAAAATTCATAAAAGAACATTTGCGCTGGGTTCACAAGGCTATTTCCGAAGGCACAGACGTGCGTGGATATTTTTATTGGTCGCTTTTGGACAATTTTGAGTGGGATAGCGGTTTTGCGCCGCGATTTGGATTGGTTGAAATGAATTACCGCACAATGGAGCGCCAGATTAGACAAAGCGCCTACGCTTATGCTAAGATAGCGAGAGAAAATTCAGTGACGGCATGATAAAAGGAATCATTTTTGATCTTGATATGTGCATATGCGATACTTTGACTGTTCCAAAAAGCGCTTTGGATCCTGCTTTAAAAATATTGCGTAACTCCGCGTTGTCGCCGCAATTGGTGGCAGAGGTTGAGACCGCTCTATGGAATACCAGCTGGGATGATATTATTCAGATTTATTCAATTCCGGAGCCAATTGCCAGCGAACTGGGAAACGCGTATGCCAACCTGGAAACGCCTGACGGAGTGAAAACCTACGGAGACGAAAACTTTATTGAAAAAATTAAACTCTACAAGATTCTCGTCACAAGCGGCTACACGCGATTCCAGGAAACCAAGATCAAAAAACTCGGAATTGCTCATCTGTTTGCCGAGATTATTATCAACGCCTCTGATCTAAAAGAAAAGCAAAAAGGGAAATTAACAATTTTCAAAGAGTTCCTGGAACGGAAAAAGTTTTCGCCGGAAGAAGTCTTAGTTGTCGGTGATAATCCCGTTTCCGAATTAGGAGCGGCCAAAAAACTTGGAATAAAAACAGTTCAAACGCTCCGCCCGACTGTAAAAAAATGGGATGGCGCCGACTATCATATTGCTTTTCTAAGCGAACTTGCAGCGATTATTGATTCATGCTAAGATAGCGAAAGAAAATAGTTTGGAGAACGTTTGACGTTTGGAGGTTTAAATGGAGCTTAAAAAGGGATGGTTTATTAAGAATAACATTGAAAAAACTGTAAAAAATTTAATTAGAACAATGGACAGGCAGTATTTGGATGTTCTTGAAGCGGAGATGCATAATAAATTTGCGGAAGCGACTATTGATGAATTGGACATGATCCCTATTTACACCACCGAAGAAGAGATGGACAAGGTGCGCTCGTTTGTTAGAGAGAATGCCACAAAGTTGTACAAATTCGCAAAAAGAACCACAAATCGTTTATAAAGCGCCCGCTGGGTGTGCTCTTTTATTTTGTGCTAAAGAGCTTTAATCATCTGTGGAAACAGGCCCTTGACGGGGTTTTTGAGGCGAGTATAATGGGGTTATTATAGGCTAATTTAAATTTATGGAGCCGATTTGGCCGCCGAAAGGCTAAAATTTTGAAAAGTTAAACAAGTAAATCCGCGATAGGGTCTTCCGGGTCTTATCGCGGGTTTATTTTCAAAAACCCGGAGAGAGAACCTTGAAAATTTAGAAAATTAAGCACCAAAAAAAATTAAGTCAGTACACCCCCACACCAATTGTGGTATTTTGCTTTTGCAGATATATGCATTTGGTGGATGGACGCTTATTGTGCATAGTTATTTTTGCTAGCAACTAGTTAGCAAAAAATCTGCTATACCACAATATGGTGTCGGGGGTAAATCTTTGAGTCCGCCTTCAGTCGCTACGCGACTTTCGGCGAGACTCTAAATTTCGTAACCACGCTTTGCGTGGGCGAAATTTGAGCATTTTTTCTTTTGTCCCGCGAAAATTGCCCGCGTTTACGCGGTTGCAATTTTCAGCGCCCCGTCGAATGACGGGGCAGGCCGAAGGCCATTATTGGCCATGTCATTCGACATGGCTCAATGAAAACCTTCGGTTTTCATTGAGAGTTTGATCCTGGCTCAGGATGAACGCTGGCGGCGTGGATAAGGCATGCAAGTCAAACGGTGAGATGTTGGAGCTTAGAGGTTAGAAGTTAGACAAAAGCCAAATTCATTGCTACTTTGCTAAACATGATCCGTCATTTTAGCGATTTAGATGTATATAAAAGAGCGCAAGGACTTTATCCAAAAGTCGTTGAGTTCTCTAGGAGTTTTCCAAAAGAAGGCTTCCATTTGCGCGATCAAGTTTGCAGATCGGCAAACAGCATACATGCAAATATCGCTGAAGGATATGGCAGATCAACGGCAGAGTTTAAAATGTATTTAACCAGATCATTGGGTTCGTGCAACGAAACAGTTAGTCATATAACTGACGCGTTGAATTCAAAATTTGGAAAAATAGATTTAGGCAATGAATTGGTTCGCGAATATGAAATCGTCGGTAAACAAATTTACCGGCTTCGCGAAAAATGGAAATAATTTGGTGCTAATTTTTGGAAAAAAAAGGTGGCTAAGATGCCACCCGAAGAGAAACTGATTTTAGCTGGACCGCAGTATCGGGATAATGATTGCAAATAGCGCATAACCAAGCGCACTCCAACTAAAAAGTGGCGGTATGGCTAAAGTCCAAAGCGGCATATTCGCGTTCGGGATAATCAGTGACCCTGACCAAAAAGCCGCTACAATCAGCAACATCATTACTGCTATTTTTGGGTGCATATTTCACCTCCTTTCTATTTTCAAGTATATCATATTAATATATATCTTGTCAAGCTCCAATCTTGACTCCAAAAATTAACACAAATTAACACAACTAGAAGTTAGATGTTAGAAATTCGAAGTTAGAAAATTACTAATTTCCAATTTCCAATTTCCAAAATCTAACATCCATTTATAACCAACTTCCAATTTCCAAGCTCCAACTTCTCATAGTGGCAGACGGGGTAGTAACACGTAGGAACTTACCCCAGAGACGGGCATAATCCGCCGAAAGGCGGACTAATTCCCGATAGTCCCCTCCCTTTCTTAGAGTTTGAAAATATTGCTAAAAAATAATTTAGAGTAAATAAATTTAGTAAATATAAAATCGAGCTTTAGGAAAGGGAGGGGTAAATCACTTAGATTGGCTCTGGGAGAGGCCTGCGGGCTATCAGCTAGTTGGCGGGGTAATGGCCCACCAAGGCTACGACGGCTAGGGGGAGTGAGAGCTTGGCCCCCACCAATGGAACTGCGACACGGTCCATACACCTATGGGTGGTAGCAGCCGAGAATATTCGACAATGGGCGAAAGCCTGATCGAGCGACGCCGCGTGCAGGAGGAAGTCCTTCGGGACGTAAACTGCTTTTCACAATGAGGAAGAAGTGGGAGGTTAGAGGTTAGAAGTTGGACAAAATAATTTGGTGCTAATTTTTGGAAAAAGAAATAAAAAGAACAGGACAGCATGTTCCTGTTCAAGACATTATTATTCAAATTCAAATCTCGCTATGTATTTAACTGTATCTCCTACACGATTACTCTCTAAAGAACAATGATCTCTAGATTTAGTGTCACTAAACATTGAGTAGCGATCACAAATAGAAAGGCTTATACATTTCTTTCCGAGTTTTTTCTCTAATCTTTTAAGTTTTCTATCGAGTTTCCCTTGCAACCCCTTTTCAGTTTTAGCAGTTATAGAAAACCATTCCGTTTCTATTGTCATTTTATTTCCCTCCTCCATATAGAGTATAGCAAAGCATCAAATCTATGTCAAGTCCCAATCTTGACTCCAAAAATTAGCGTCAAATTATCCAACATCTAACTTCCGACTTCCAACCTCCCACTTTTGACTGTAGTTGTGGAATAAGGGCTTGCTAACCTCGTGCCAGCAGCCGCGGTAATACGAGGAGC
>Ga0155234_103_pt1 | contig 10171 bp, 12 predicted proteins | sample RifCSPhighO2_02_FD_106202 | JGI IMG/M metagenome (GOLD analysis project Ga0155234, IMG submission 106202) | Candidatus Giovannonibacteria bacterium RIFCSPHIGHO2_02_FULL_45_40
TGGCCACAGATACAGTGATTGAACCTGTGGAAACAAGAACCTGCGCTGCATCGTACCAAGGATCTTCCGTTGAGCTGAATGCGGCAGTGTCATCCGTCGGATCGGTAGCGCCGGTCTGCGGCGGAGTTATGCCGTAGCCATAAGTTTCACCCAGAAGGCCGAGGTCGGTCCTCTTGGCAAGATCAAAGTCAATTGTCCTGCCCGAACCACCGGTGATATCGCCCTTAATTGAGGCTTCCTTGGAAAAGCCTTTGTCAATAAGGATGCCCTTTCCGCCGTTGTCGCTAAACATTGCTGTGTAATACTTGCCGTCGGAGCTTACAATAGTGTCGTAAGCCGTTCCGTCAACGTAAGTCTTGATATTAGCCAAGTCTCCTGCGCCGACAGATCCGGTCTGATTCCATCTGATAAATCTCAAGTAGACTTTTTCAAATGAACCGGAGGTAACTTTAACCGAAGCAAATACGTAGTCCGTCTCGCCGACTTTCTTGGTCGCGCTTGATCCTGGATCCAAAGATCCTCGGAGCATTGTTACGCTACCAATAGACAGCGATTCGTTAACTGTGTGCCCGGCTCCGGAAATGTCCAAAGCGCCGTCAATTGCGGCCGCGCTTGAATTAACTTGTTTAAGAGTCAAGTAGACAACCTGGCCGGCCAAACCGCCGTTTGAAGTTTCCGCGTTGCCGCCGATTGTCATAATCCGGGATGTCCCGGCTCTCACAACAAACGGCTCGGTAAGAGTGGTTTGGTGAGTTGAATTAAGAGTTTTCGCGACACCTAGCTGCGCTCCGGTTTCGTCCAATAATACCACTCCGGATATTGCGCTGTCAGACGCCAAACCAGTCCTCTGTACAACCAAGGAGTTTATAGTAACGTCTTGGTTGGATGGGGCTGTGAATTTGACGACTGTGAAAGGAACACGAGTTGCGTTAATTGGAATAAGACTTGCGTTCGGCTGGACTCCAGCCTCAACTCTCAATGTGCCTGCAGTTGCGGGAACACCCGGAACTGACGGCGCGCCCGGCACGCTCACAACACCGCCGGCAACAGCATTATACTTGGCTCTTGAAAGAGCGCCGAAGTATCCTGCCGTCGGAGAAACTCCGTTAGCAGCCTGCCAAGCGGCAACCGCGTTTTTAGAAACGCTGCCGAAGTAGCCGGTTGCTCCTCCCGAAAAACTAAAGTGTCCTGTAGAAGTAAGGTAGTTTTGCAAACAAGTCACATCGTCACCTCTCGCTCCCATGGTAAGGTCGCGAGTGAAGCCGCAAGCTCCAGCCGATGCAGTCGGTGCGCCCGAAGTCGGGAGACCCATCAAAGAACTATTAACATTGTTGATAGTTGTTTGGTCGGCGCCGAACGACGAGAGCAAAGAAAGAATAGACTGGATTTGAGCTTGGGTGAGAGCGGCATTCGCCACCAATGGAATCGCCGCTGATCCTGTCAGCAAAACTGCCGTGGTCATGCTTAACATGACCGAAGTCAATTTTGTTTTGTAATTCATAAAATAAATTCTTTTAATAATTTCGCTGGCAAAAAACATTTTCGACAAAACATTTTTTGCCTGGTTTTTCTACTGCTAATAATGCTGATAATCACATATCGACCTTGTTTAACAATTCTCGAAAATACAAATTATAAACTTTCACAATTCTGCTATTTTGTTTTCAAAGTTCTCTTTTTTTCAGAAGTTTACCCCGCATTTCGCTGGATTTTAGCTTCTGATATCTGGTTACCAATCGGGCGACTGACTTGTTTTACCAGATATCATAAGCCAAGAAACCACCCGCTAATTCAACGGATTAACAGCCTTGTTTACCTCTGTTTTCAGTATAACATAGCTCATAAATGCTCGCACAAGTATCAATTGTGGATAACTTCCCGCCACGGCGGGACAAGCTTAGCCGATAAAATATCTCCTCCAGCGCCTCTCTCCTTCTTGTTTTACATCCCCTGAAGCCACCAAGACGCCAAGCTCTCTTTGGACCGTTTTCTCGCTAATTGACGCATCCAACATTTTAGCCAACTCCCCCACGCTTGATGAACCTTTTTGTTTAAGGGCGGAAATTAAAGCTTCACGCCTGTCTGTCATATTGGCACTAACGGCTTTATTGTTGTCCGATACAGCTTCAATCTTTTTGTCCGATAGAATATTGCTGGCCCGTCTCATTGCGATAGCTATTGGCGGGTCCAATAGATTTTGACAATTGTCCTTAATGGACATCGCCCTGTCCAAAAGGTCGTTGTATGCGCCCTTGATCACTTCAAAATTGGTTTTAGAAATAAACGTGCCGGAGGAAGCCAGATCAAGTTTAAGAGAAATATTTTTGATCAGACCATCAAACCTGACGAAATTTTGAGGATGCATATTCAAAATTTCCAAAGCCTCGTTTCGCAACGACCATTTCAATGGTTCTGCATCGGAAAATAAATCAGTCGTCCGGTATAACGCTTCCGTAATTTTAAGCGCTCTTTGTTTCAGCTCTTCTTGAGACATAGAAAGAAGTTTAACGAAGTGAAATTTTCCGTCAACTTCCCAAATTTAAATAATTATTGTGAAATAAAAAAGCTGGCGCGATCGCCAGCTCAAATCAAAACCCAATATCCACGTTCTTAGCTTCTCAATTATATCCTTGACCCTTGCCAAAATTACCGAAATTCCTGCTTCCAAATGTGCCTGAATTCGGTGCCGGCCGTCTGACACCACGTAGGTTCCGTCGTGAAGTGCGCGCACCAAAATTGGCATAATGTCTTCTTCCATCTCAATCTGCATGCGAAGCTCTTCAACGCGTTTCTGGGAAACGCCCCGTCTTTTCTTTGCGCTGAACCTCAAAAGCTCAATGGGCAGCAATACCTCTCTCATAAAAACCTCCTGCCTCAAATTCTTTAGTCAAGCTATCATAAAATTCGTCGTTTGTAAAGCCCAAAAAATTTGCTAAGATAGCGGCATTGCGGGATCGTCTAATGGTAGTCGCCTCCTCGGCGACCCGCCGCCTTGTCCGCCGACAAGGCGGGATGAGGCGGGGACGCATGGCTTCAATCAAAATCATGTTTTACGTATATGTATTAAAAAGTTTGAAAAACGGCCGAAATTATGTTGGCTTTACCGAAGATTTAAAACAAAGAGTATCCGAACATAACTCCGGCAAGGGCGGCGGATATTCCAGTAAAAACAGGCCTTTCAAACTAATATATTATGAAGCGTATTTAGACAAAAAAGATGCAACTGCCGGAGAAAAATTTTATAAAACAGGATATGGTAGAGAAGTATTAAAAGGTAAGTTGAAAAATTATTTAACGGAGTAAGTTCCCCGACAAAGCTGCGGGATCGTCTAATGGTAGGACACATGCCTCTGGAGCATGGTATCTAGGTTCGAGTCCTAGTCCCGCAGCTTTGTTGAGGAACGTGGGTTCTCCGTCTCATCGGCGGACCAGCCGAAAAGGCTGGGAATCCAAGTCCCGCAGCAACGCAAAATTCGCTCGCTACGCTTGCTCATCGCGTGGCAGGCCACTAAACCAAATTGCGGAAGATGAGACGCGGTGATAGGTTTCGCGTGAGCCACGAGACGAGCGTGGAGTTGATGCAGTAGAATTGGGCGAGTTGGCGAAAATATACGGCAAGTCGCTAAGATATTTTATCAGTGGATAAAAATGGTAGAGGATGTTATGTGCGATATTTCCCCTTTTTCACGTTGCGGGGGAGAGCGTAAGTGATACAATTAAGACAGTTGTGGAAAACTAAATCTGCAACAAAACTTTTATATAAAGTTATGGACCAAAGTAATGAACCGCCGAAAGTAGTGTTTGAGGGCGAGGAGTTTCAGCACTCTACTTTCCGAGATTTTCAAACGCCAACGCCAAAAATTGTAGGGTGGGTCATTAAATACTCCGGCGGAGCAATTAAAGATGAAAAGCAGGCAAATTATGTTTTGATTGGGTTTGTGGCGGTGGCGATTGTTGTTTCGCTATTTTTGATTTTTGGCGGAGGAGGGTCAGCAGGCAATCCAAAAGACATCAAAATATTACCCGCCGTATTGTAATTTTTATGAATAGAAAATCAAAAACTAAAGGGTTTACTCTTATTGAGCTTTTAGTGGTCATTGCTATCATTGGAATTCTATCTAGTGTGGTGTTGGCAAGTTTAAAGACAGCTCGCGCGAAAGCGCGAGATGCAAAAAGATTGTCGGCTATGCATCAAATGCAAATCGCGCTTGAGTTTTACCACGATTCATTTGGCAGATACCCAAATTCGGACTACGCTGGATGTGGTGGCTGGGATTCATCGGGGAACGGCACATTTATTACGCCGTTAGTATCAAATAAGTTTCTGCCGGCACACCTATTGGATCCTACAATCAATAATAGTTGTGGAAATTATGCATACTACCGCTATCCTGCCGGAAATGCTGGCTGTGTTAATGCCTTTTATGTTTTAGGAGTTCGTGATATGGAAGGAAGTGGTAATCCTTACCCATCAAGTCCAGGATGGAGTTGTCCATCACGAAATTGGCAAAGTGAATTTGATTGGGTGATCGGGAAGTTTGAATAATAATTTTTCAAGGAATTTATCACTAAAGAAAAACCTGAAATTGTTTTTACTCCGATACGGAGTGGTCATTTCCTTCTGGCCATTCGGCTTTTTTCTTTGCGATGGCAACCGTGATTTACCTCTACAATAAAAAGCGGGGAATTTGGTTTTTCATTGCCGCAATCTTAATGAATATCAGCCGCATTGTTCCCCGTTATCGGATGGAAAAAAAATATAATCATTAACACATCAGTTGCAAACTTTTTATCAATTTGCTATATTATATAAATATGAAAACACAAAAAATCTTGGTAATTTCGGGTCTGGCGGTTCTTTTAACAGTCGGCGCATATTCTGCTCGGGCGCTTAGCCAACAAGGCGGCCGAGCGGAGGATAAAGTTCCGGGACAATATATCGTGGTTTTTCACGATGATGTCGCGGACGCCGATGCGGCGGCTCAAGATATGGTCGGAACGCACGGGCTCGGATTGCTTCATAAATACGGCACCGCCCTCAAAGGCTTCGCGGCGACAATCCCCGACGCGAAACTGGACTCGGTAAAACATGATCCGCGGGTTGAGTTTATAAGCGAGGACCGTGTGGTATACGCAAGCGGCAAGCCCGCGCAAGAAGTCACGCAACCCGCGCAAGTAATTCCAACCGGCGTTAGCAGAATCGGAGCGGCATCCTCCACAAATAAAGGCGCTGGCATCTGGGTCGCCGTTATTGATACGGGCATTGATCTTTCTCATCCTGACCTTGTGGCAAACATTGCTTCCGTGAATAAAACCTGCGTTGCAGGAACCAAAAGCGCCAACGACGACAACGGCCACGGCACGCATGTTGCCGGAACCATAGCCGCGGCTGATAACGCAATCGGCGTTGTCGGGGTGGCTCCGGAAGCAAAACTGATAGCCGTAAAAGTATTGAATAGAAAAGGTTCAGGAACATGGTCAAGCGTCATTTGTGGCGTTGATTGGGTCACCGCGAACGCGGCCGCTTACGGCATCAAGGTGGCAAATATGAGCCTTGGCGGAGGCGGATCAAGCGACAATAATTGCGGAAACACAAATAACGACGCTCTTCATAAAGCAATTTGCAAATCCGTTGCCGGCGGCGTGACATACGCGGTAGCCGCGGGCAACGAAAACGCGAATACGGCCAATTCCGTTCCGGCGGCATACAACGACGCGGTTATTACCGTGTCGGCGCTCGCGGATTCGGACGGCGCGCCGGGCGGATTTGGTCCTGCAACTTCATACGGAGCAGACGACACTTTCGCGTCATTCAGCAATTTTGGCGCGGCGGTTGACCTTGGAGCGCCGGGAGTAAGCATTTTCTCAACGTGGAAAGGCGGATCATACAACACAATCAGCGGAACAAGCATGGCAACTCCGCATGTTTCCGGCGTCTCGGCGCTTTACATCGCGTCGCACCCGGGCTCGCTTTGGACAGAGGTTCGCGACGCCCTTAAAGCCGCAGGTGAACCACTAAACTTCGGCCACACCGATCCATCCGGCCTGCATCCCGAACCTGTCCTGCAAGCAAATTAACTTGCTTTTTGGGGCGGTTTCTGCTATTGTTTCAGTATGGTCAAAAGAAGGGATCCTGTACTGGAGCAAAACAAAACAATAGTAACTCTTGCTGATTTTTTGACGGCTTATAACAAAAGCTCGCCGGAGGGTTTTCCGCGTGCCACAGCGGCCGTTTTGCGGAAATTCCAAGCGGTACATCCGACGCTTTTCAAACACGGAGACAACTGGTCCATAGAAAAACACAGGAAAAAACTGATGGACTGGCTCCCCTCTTATCAAAATGCATAATAAAAACAACAGCGCGACCTTTTACAACTTGGGCATAGCGCCCAGGCTTTTAGAAATTATCGCAAGTTTAAAATTTACTATTCCAACGCCGATACAGGAGCGCGCGATTCCCGCGGCAATTGAAGGAAAAGACTTAATTGGAATCGCGCAGACCGGAACCGGAAAAACTTTGGCTTTCGGCATCCCGATGATCCAGCGCATCGCGCAGGTAAAAACCAAAGGCCTGATTCTTTTGCCAACAAGGGAACTGGCGCATCAGGTTAATGAAATGCTGCAAAAAGTCGGAAGGAGTTTGGGCCTTAAAACCGTTCTTATTATAGGAGGAGCCGCAATGCGGCCGCAGGTAGAGGCTCTGCGAAGAAACCCGCATATAATAATAGGAACGCCGGGACGGATTATTGACCACTTGGAACAAAAAACTCTTTCTTTGGACGGCGTCTCTGTTTTGGTTTTAGACGAAGCCGACAGAATGCTGGATATGGGATTCGCGCCGCAGATCAGGCAGATTTTAAACAAAGTCCCGAAAGCGCGTCAAACCATGCTTTTTTCCGCAACCATGCCGGACGATATCGTACGCCTCGCAACCCAATACATGAAGCTCCCTTTCCGCATAGAGATCGCCCGCACAGGAACAGCCGCAGAGAAAGTTCTGCAAGAATTATTTATTGTAAAAAAAGAAGATAAAAATAAATTGCTCGCCAAACTTCTTGCAGAATACCGCGGGCCGGTTTTAATTTTTTCACGCACAAAACACGGCGCGAGAAAAATTTGCAACGCAGTAAGGGATATGGGCCATCGCACCGCCGAAATTCATTCCAACCGCTCGCTTGTTCAGCGCCGGGAAGCGCTGGAAGGATTTAAATCGGGCAGATACAGAGTGCTTGTGGCAACCGACATAGCTTCGCGGGGCATTGATGTTGTCGGAATAGAACTGGTGCTCAATTACGACTTGCCGGAAAATCCGGGAGATTATGTCCATCGGATAGGGCGCACCGGGCGGGCCGGAGCGCCGGGCAAAGCGATTTCTTTCGCAACGCCGGAACAAAAAAGCGCGGTGCACGATATAGAAAAACTTATCCGCACAGCGATTGCGGTGTCCAAACACCCGGAGCTTTCGGAGGAAAAATTCATAGAATACAAAATTGTTCCGCGGCATTTTTCCCAGAAACGATTTGGCCGCGGCTTCTCGCGCCCGTCCTATGGCGGCCGCGGCAGTTTTTTCAGGAAATAAATTCCTCAATGTTAATTGACGATGTAGAAATAAAAATAAACGCGGGGCACGGCGGAGCAGGCAGGGTTGCATTCAATAAAAATTTAAAAAGCCTCGGGCCGGTCGGGGGATCCGGAGGCAGAGGCGGCAGCGTCTACGCCGATGGCGTCTCCGATCTTTTGGCGCTCTCGCAATTCCGCACCAAAAAAGAGTTTTCAGCGGAAAACGGGGAAGACGGACGCGGACAATTTCGCGACGGAAAAGACGGAAATAATCTTGTACTTAAATTACCAGTAGGAACAGTGGCTAAAAATCTCGCAAGCGGCATGGAAATCAATATTGAAAAAGTCGGCGAGCGGGTATTGCTGGCAAGCGGCGGCATTGGCGGAAAAGGCAATTTCCAATTCCGCTCTCCCCGAAACACCTCGCCGCTGGAGTCGCAGCCGGGTCTGCCGGGAGAGCGTTTTTCCTTCCGGCTTCTACTCAAATTTATTGCCGATGTCGGATTCGTGGGGCTTCCGAATGTCGGAAAATCAAGCCTGCTTAATTCTCTTACAAACGCCGAAAGCAAAGTGGCAAACTATCCGTTTACAACGCTTGAACCGAATTTGGGCGCGTATTACGAACTTATTCTCGCGGATATTCCCGGATTGATCGAGGGGTCGTCCGCAGGCCGCGGGCTCGGCATCAAATTCCTGCGCCATATTGAGAGGACGCGGATTCTTTTTCATTTTATTTCCGCTGAATCCCCCGCTCCTCTCCGTGATTATAAAACAATCAGGAAGGAGCTTGGCAATTATAATGAGGCGCTGCTTAAAAAACCGGAGCGGATTTTTCTTACAAAAAGCGACCTTGCGGCGCCCCGGGAGCTCAAAGAAAAATTGTCGGAGATTAAAAAAATGGACCCACGCGCTATCGCGATTTCCATCCACGACTCGGAAAGCATAAAAAAATTGGAAAAAATTTTAAACGCGATTAAGGCAGAAAAATAAAAAGCAGTCTGTGATCAAACCGCTTCTGCGTTTGCGCTATTTTTAAACTCGTCTCTTAACTCCATCCAAAGTTTGCCGAGATGGTTTTCGCCGTCTTTGTTTGGTCCCCAGCCCCAATATGGATCTCTCCACGAATCCTCAACAAGCTCTCTTGTGCCCGACTCCAGAAGTTTTTTCTTCACATGCGGGTATTGGTCTGTTTTCGCGCGTAAAATTTCTTTCATAACTCCAAGCTTAACATCGTCCCAATTGCTCCGGTATTTATCCCTGTTTTTGTTGGCAAGCTTGATGGCATCATGCGCCGAGCGGGCGAATCTTATTTGGTTTTTCAAATCCTCATCTTCAAATTTTTCCGTATGATATGCGTGCTCTGCCGTTAAATACATTTTCCCCTTCCAGTAAACCATGAAAGAAGAAAAATTGGAGAAAACGTAAAACTCGTGCTCATAAAAAAAGATCTGCCGCTCCGTATCATGCCCGTGTATTTCTACCATTTTCCTAAACGCCCCTTTCTTTTCTTCTTCTCTAAATAAAGCGCGATTTTGATTATTTATCAATGTATGTTAATCTAGTTAATATGGCACCGGTTGTAACAATACCTAAAAAAGTGAGCGGTGGGGAAGAATTGTTCGTTATCCAAAAACGGGAATTTGAAGCTTTTCGCAGATGGCGGACAGAAGCCAACGACGCTTTGGCTAAAGTTAAGCGGGGACGCGAAGAATACAAACACAAAAAAACCATTACCGCCTCTTCACCAAGAAAATTCCGCTAAACAGACATGGCGCGGATTGTGAGTATTTATTACACTTCCGATTTCAGCAAGGCCTATAAAAACCTGCCGCACAATATACAAGATATCGTTGACCGAAAAGATAAATTTTTTCGCCAAGACCCATTCAACCCAAGTCTCCGTACACACAAACTTCATGGCCCACTCGCGGGCCTTTGGTCTTTTTGGATAACGCGCGATTACCGCGTCCTGTTTGAATTTGTAAAAAATGGCGCGCTTTTTCACGATATCGGCACCCACGAAATTTATAAATAGCTTGAACCCACGGCGACTTTGAGCTTGACCTATTTAAATTTTTGGTGTAGTATTAAAAAGCCTTTCGCCAGCGGGCGAACAGGGCTTTTTTTAAATAAAATTTTATGGAAATCAGAAACATCGCAATAATCGCCCATGTTGACCACGGGAAGACAACTCTTACCGACGCGCTTTTGCGGCAGACCGGAGCGGCGAAGGAAGGCGTGTCCATGGATTCAAACGCTCTGGAACTTGAGCGCGGGATTACGATTTATTCAAAAAACGCGGCGATAAATTATAAAAATACCAAAATAAATATTGTGGACACCCCCGGGCACGCGGATTTCGGCTCGGAGGTAGAGCGGGTTTTGCGGGCAATTGATTCGGTGCTTTTGGTCGTGGATGCGCAGGAGGGGCCTATGCCGCAGACAAGATTTGTTTTAAAAAAATCTTTAGAGCTCGGGCTAAAGCCGATTGTTGTGATAAATAAAATAGACAAGCCGGCAGCCGACCCAGCGAAATGCGAAGGGCAGGTGTTGGAGCTCTTTATGGAGTTGGGCGCTTCCGACGAACAGACAAATTTTCCGGTAATCTTTG